>ENA-OPDE01000190-OPDE01000190.1-human-gut-metagenome-genome-assembly--contig:-NODE-190-length-43004-cov-9.616918_pt1 | contig 43004 bp, 39 predicted proteins | sample MGYA00241261_ERZ501502 | MGnify/ENA primary metagenome ERZ501502 (study PRJEB25962, sample SAMEA2042450) | human gut metagenome | biome: human gut; feature: human-associated habitat; material: faeces... | reverse complement strand
AGTAATTCAAGATCAACTTCATCACCTAATTTTAGATTGTTTTGTTTAGCAAATTCTTCATGAACAATAATTGAATTCTTATCATTTTCTTCTATATTTTTACCTTCTTTAATTGTAAATACTTCACTATTAAATAAAATGTTTCTTTTAGTATTATTTGTAGCTTCGAGTGAAACAACATTCTTAAATTCGTCAGATAAATCTTCTCTATTTATTCTTTGTTCTCCGCTAACTACTTTAGCATCTTTTAGCTTTGCTAATCCATCATATTGCATTATTATTTCTTCAACTTCTTTTAATTTTTCAATATCTTTAAATTCATTAACATTAAAATAGTTACCATCTTTTTTTGTTATTGATATTGAAGAATTAGAACTTTCATATAAAGCCTTTTCTATTTCATCGCTTGATTTCATTATTGTTAAACAAGAATACAAACAAGAAAGAACTATTGTTAAAATAACAAAAATAATAAATGTTCTATTTTTTTTTCTTGTAATGTATGCTATTGCGTTTTTTATCACTTTTCTAATAAGCTCCTCTCTATTTTTTTATTCCACAACTAATTGTATCCACAGGACAAGCATTTTTGCATCGTCCACATCTGATGCATTCTAGATGATTACAATTTTCAACTGGATCTATATTCATTTGGCAAACTTTTTTACATTTTCCACAATTAATACATTTATCCTTATCCAATCTATATCTAAATATTGAAATAGGGTTAAAAATTGAGTAAATAGCTCCAAGTGGACATATATATTTACAAAAAGGTCTATATATAATTATAGAAAGTAACAAAGTAAACATAATGCAAGTAATAGGCATGCTCCTCTTGATACTATTTTCTTCATAAATTATTTCTCCTTTATTTTTTACACAATAGTATTTTATAGCTACTTTCAATAACATTCTACACACCTTTTATGAAACGTTGATGAAATATAATTTTTTATTTTTCCTACACTTTGAATTATACAGGAAGCCAGTCTGTAATTTGGTGGTATCTTTGCCAATCTTGACAGTAATACCCATAATTCTGTTAGCCACGGTCGATACCTCCTTCCGTAAAAATGGGCATAAAAACAGATTTCTCCAGGCATGAAAAAAGCACCAACCATTTCTGATTGATGCTTTCAAATTATTTTGTTTTTGTAAATCTTTTTAATTGCGTATCCACATCATCAAGTTCAATCGTGACATTAATATAATCATCCGGCTTTTATTTCAGTTGGGACAAAAGAACAACCGTCTCAACGGTATTACCTTTTTCCCACAAGAGCCGCCTTACCTCTTGACCGTCCCGATATATTGGGAAATTAAACTCTATCGACTTCAAAGGCTGCTCTGACTCCCCATTTGGATATATCTGAATTTCTTTTATAAGATAAGTAATAAGGCTTTTCTTTTCCTCGTCACTTATTATATCATAGAGCTTTCCGAAATTCAGCATAAGCTTGTAAATATTGTCCAGAGTGATTGTTTCCATTTCGATAGAACTTTTTCTCAGCTTTGCATCTTCAATCCGTTCTTCCAACTCTACAATCGTATCATACAAGGCATCAAGTCTTAAAGTCATGTCGTGGATTTTTCTTTCTCTGAAACGAGCATCAATAGGCAGATTATCAATCTCTCGTTCCAGACGGGCTTTATTCAAATCTACTTCTTTCAGCTTACTCTCGTAATTGGCAAGTTCCTTATCAATAGCTGTTGTATCGGTCTGTACGCCAATACGCTTTTCAATCTCTTTTGCAAAATACTTATCGCTTACCAATTCCTTAACAGCTTCAATTACAAGTGGCTCAATATCTATTTTTCTTAGCGATGCTTTATAATCACAATGATGTCCTCGCTCCTGCTTATTTCTACCACAAATATAATAGTAAACCTCTTTGTATGTGCCGTCTTTATTTGTCCAAGCGTGTTTGTTCGTATACATTGAACTTCCACAAAGGGGACACTTTAATATCCCCGTCAAAAGGTGTGACCTATCCTTACCGATTTTGGATGGCTGTTTAATTCCTGTTGCCATACGCTTTGCGTGAACCTTTTGCCACAATTCCTCGCTGATAATTCCTTCATGTTGTCCATCTTCCAGAATGTAATCCTCTGAATGAACCTGCTTATATTCATTTTTTGTACCTTTTACCTTTTCTCGTGTTCTTCTGCCATAAGCAATCTTTCCACAATAAACAGGATTGTCTAATATCAACCGTATAAAATGACTGCTCCAAGTTTCCAATGTGCCGTTCTGACGAGGTATCTTCTTTATACCTTGAAGATTAAGATATTTTGCTACTCCGCCAAGTCCTATATCAGAATTAGCAAATTTATCAAATATAATTCTGATTGCTTCAGCTTCCGTTTCTTCTATCAAGAGCTGATTGTCTTTCAGATAATATCCGTATGGTGCAAATCCACCATTCCACCCACCTTGTCGTGCTTTTTCTCTCCGTCCATTCATTGTCTGTTCAATGATATTTTCTCTTTCTATTTCTGCAACCGCAGACAAAACAGAGATTAAAAGTTTTCCACTTGTCTGTGACGAGTCAATTCCTTCTTCAATACAAATAAGATTTATTCCATAAGATTGTACAAACTCTAATGAATTTAGAATATCCGCTGCATTTCTTCCGAAACGGGAAAGTTTATAAACCAGAATATAGTCTATCTCCAATCCGTTTTTTATATCGGAAAGCATTTTCTTAAATGCAGGGCGTCCTTCAATAGATTTTCCTGATTTACCTGCATCCTCATAGATACCGACAATTTCCATTTCTTCTCGGTCAGCAAATCGTTTTAATCCGTTTTTTTGTCCTTCAAGGCTATATCCGTCTACCTGCATTTCGGTACTTACTCTCGGATACAGGACACATTTCTTTCCTTCTCTGTTCATCGTACCACCTCCATAATTTTATAGGGAAATGTGATATGTAAGGCTGCGTAGCTTACGCAGCACAATCCAATTCTTGCAAAACTGTCTTTCCGTATTTTTCAACTATCTGCACCATAACATTGATAAATGAATTAAATACTTCGTTTTCATCTTTCATCTGTTCATTTTGCAATTCTGAATTTTGGATATAGTTTTCATTTCCCATAATGAGTATCTCCGCTATAAAACAAGCGGCTGTACTCTAAATTATAGAAATACAGCCGCATTTTTACCAATGTGCAAATTTATCGTTCTCGTCCCTTTTACACATCTGTTGCCTTCGTTTTCTCCAATGCAACACTAATGGCAAGAGCCTTATCAACCCTTTCCACTATATTGTCTGGTATCATTCCCAAATACTGCTTTAGTCGCTGCTTATCAATCGTTCTTACCTGTTCAAGCAAAATGATTGAGTTCTTATCCAAACCTTCAAAATTATTGATTAAAGTGTGTGTCGGTAATTTTGCTTTAGTGTGTATTCGGCTTGTGATGGGTGCGACAATGACCGTAGGGCTATACTTATTGCCGACATCGTTTGAAATGATAAGTACAGGTCTTGTTCCGCCTTGCTCCGAGCCGATAACGGGATTTAGATTTGCGTAGTAAATATCTCCACGCTTGATTTTTCTTTCCATTATGTTTGACCTCCCAGATTTATTTAGGCAGGTATGTTCTGCCTATGTAGGCAGCCAAACAAAAGGAAGTATTTAAGGTCGGGAGAGTATAAACAAAATCTCTGTTCTTATGACCGCCTTTCGTTTGGCTGAATATGATAGGAGCATTTCAATTTGTCCTCGACACCCCGAAATGCTATGGGAAGTCGCCAAACGGTCAGCAGCGAACTGACACCACGGGAGTTCCACCCCAACTGTCGGTCTGACAGAGCCGCCCTCATTGCCTGCGACGGTTTTATCACGCTCGGACTGTGACTGGACGGGAGTATCATTATCCTCTTTGTGGGTTATGGCGAAATCGGGAGCTACCCGATTTTTTGAGTCGGTAAGATTGGCTCACCACCTTTCAATCGCTCGCTGCCTGTCGGCAGGTCTTGGCGTACCGCTGCACACGCTTATGCTCATCACAATCACAAAGAGAAAGTATTTGGCGAATGGGTATTCACTTGTCAAGGAACGCCCCCCGTTTTCGCCACACAAAGGAAAACAGGGTAAGAGGTTTTTGTCCTCTCACCCTGTAGCCCGTGGGAATATTCGATTTTCCCCTCTACTCAAAAAACTTTTTTAATTTTTCTTTGAGCCTGTCCATTCGTCTGTAAACAGCTTTTTCAGTAATATTCAGACACACCGCAATTTCACGGGTTGAATATCCTTGTATCTTCATCAAAGCAATCTGCAATGTAAGCCTGTCTACCTTAATCAAGATTTGATATAGGCATTGATTTTCAATGCTGTCCAGAAAATCCTCAACCGTTTTCACTTCGGGTTGCGTAGTATCTTCGGCAAGTTCATCAAGATATGTACCTGTTTCCTGCACTCGCTGATAATACCGTCTGTCTGAATTAAAAATCGCCCAATCGTGAATACGGAGCTGTTCTATATCGTCCTCAGTAACGCCTAAGTTCCGCAACTGCTTTTCCTCGGCTTCTTTCCAGAGCCGCCATTTCTTTTCTTCTTTGGCTTTGTTGTATGCCATATCGTTTCCTCCAATCTGAATTTTTGAAAAATCCAGATTGGCAGGCGGTGAACGGCAACCGACAGAAAAGCAAAAAGCCGCAAAGGTACTAAGACCTCTACGGCAATAAGCATAATTATTTCTATATTTAAGAGATGTAATCTCTACTTGTAAAATGTAAGAGTGCCACGAGTGAGTGATGATTTTTTCTAAAAGATAATCTTCACTCCACTGTGACACTCCGTAAATAGTAGCTACTTCTGATGAGCAGCATCGCGGTCATATTCGACCATCGCATAAAAAAATTCCTCCAAACTCGAAAACGGGTTCGGAGGGAAGTTGAATTTTCGTCTGGGCGTGTTTATACTGCCCACCAAAGCACCGTTTTTTTTATTTGGTGGGCTTGCTTCATATTGATTTTAAAGCTTATCTTACTTGATGTTTTGAAAATGCCTTATGGGAAATGATTGAACCTATTACTACTAAAGCAATCGCAACAGGAATAGACCATACTGCATAAAGCATACCATTGTGCATTTGTTCAACAGACATTATGGAAATATACTGTGAATAGAAAAGGGGCATCAGCACAATAATTCGATATAATGCACTTGTTTCAGAGATAGGAAGCATTATCGGTATCACATGAATAGCTGCTGAAATTACAAACGCTATCATTTGACTTTTACAAACAGCAGACAGAATTAAAACTATTCCTGTTACACTGATTGCACTCATAAACGCCAACAGGATTTGATACTTTAATACTGTTCCGCAAGTAATATTAAACGGAATATACCCTTCTAAAAAATCTATTGGAGCAAAAAGGATAGAGCAGTCCAGCCCCTCTGTTCCATAAATAGCAACCGCAATAAGCAAATTGAAAATAACAACCAAAGTCGTTATGAAAACGGCTGAAAGTAAACTTGCTAATACTTTTGCTGTGGCACATTTTGTCTTTCCGTATTTACTTGTCAAAATAATGTTATCCACTCCACCATACTCGCCAGAGAAAACAGGAGCAATTAGCAAAATAATTACTAATGAAAGGACAATAAAAATCTTCGCCATATTTTGGCTTGTACTAAGCCAACCGTTTACATACCCAACTTTTATTTCTTTATCGCCAAATACATCTGCTACGCTTAACCCGTTCCAATTTCCATCTATATCAGCAAAATGGGAGAATACAGAAGACTGCAAAGCATTTTGATAAATGTATTTTGCGTTCATTCCATGTAAATCTTGAGTAGGCTTAAACTCAGACATCATCTGCTGTACTTTATTGTCAGTTAACTTTCCCTCATACTTCAATGCAATTTGCTTATCAATTTCTACCGCAGCTTTTCCAGTTTCCTCTGCACCGTTTCCGTCAAATGCGTACATACTGTGAAGCGTGGAAAAAGACAGTATCAAGGACAATAGTAATACGGCAGCAACAGAAATAACCGCAAAGCGTTTTGTCAATATTTTTCGTAATTCAAACTTGATTAGATTTTTCATTATTCGTTCACTCCTTTAAAATAGAATAGATACAAATCCTCTAATGTAGGTTCTACCTTTATCGCATTTTCCATAGGCGACTGTTCAGAAATCACACGCAGAACCGTACAATTATTTTCAATGTTTCGCAAATTGCTTATATTCAGAGTTTCAGAATATTGCTCCGCACGACTGGTCGGAACTGTACATTCCCATACCTGTCCGTCAATTTCTGTGGTAATTTCCTGCGTTTTTCCAAAATGGAGAATCTGACCGTCTTTCATCATAATAATGTCCTCAGCAATAAACTCGACATCAGAAACAATGTGCGTAGAGAGAATAACTATTCTATCTTTAGAAAATGCACTAATCAGATTACGAAAACGGACACGCTCTTTTGGGTCAAGACCTGCTGTCGGCTCATCTAAAATTAAGATGCGTGGATTATTCAACATCGCCTGTGCAATACCTAAACGTTGTTTCATACCACCAGAGAAAGTTTTGATTTTGAGGTTTCTTTTCTCTGCTAAGTCAACAGCTTCCAACAATTCTGTTGCTTTCTTATGAGCTTGTTTTTCACTCAGTCCTTTTAATGCCGCAACATACATAAGGAAATCCCAAGCTGTAAAGTCTGGATAATATCCAAACTGTTGCGGTAAATATCCCAATAAATTACGGTACTTCTCTCCGAGTACAGATATGTTTTTCCCATCCAAAGTAATTTTCCCAGAGGTCGGTGTCTGAATATCGCAGAGTAACCGCATAAGGGTAGTTTTTCCCGCACCATTTGCACCAAGCAAACCGTAAACGCCATTTGATAATGAGAGGTTCAAATGGTTTACGGCTGTTTTTGAGCCATATTGCTTTGTTAGTTGAATTGCTTTAAGTTCCATATCAAAAACTCCTTTCGTCTTAGGAAGCAAAAAAATACTCTCCATGTGTTTACATAGAGAGTATAGAATGCAATTTTCTACTTTTTATCTACTAATCGAGAGATTTGAAAAAAGCAGTCACTTTTGCTCCGATTGAGCAATTTTCAATTTTCAGATAACCACCGTGATGTTCACATAAAATTTTACAGATATACAGCCCAAGTCCGAAATGCTCAGAGTGATTTTCTTCTTCCGTAAAATATGGATTGGTTGCTTTGCTTAAAATATTTTTTGAAAAGCCACATCCATTGTCTGAAACAGAGAGATAAAAGCCATCATTATTACTTGTGTAAGTGATGTTTACCTTTGATGTTGCGTATCGGATTGCATTTGAAATCAAATTATTATTAACTTGTGAAACAAAAGTATAATCAATGCCAATAGGAATATCGGAAATGTTATTTTGAATAGAAAGAGTTTTTCCACTTTGCTCACACAAAATTCTTGCACTATCAGCTATTGCGGTCACATAACCGCTTATATTAGACTTGTCACTTATGGGTTGAGCATCTTCTAAACGACGCAAGTGGCTCATACTATCAACATATCTTTCCAAACGGAAAATATGTTTTCCCATTGTTACAGCGGTGCTTTTGGTTATTGGGTCATGGTTGGACTGTAAAATTTCATTATACCCTTTTAATACGGTAAGTGGAGTACGTAAATCGTGAGCAAAAGCAGCATTAAGTTGTTTTCGTTCTTCCATTTGCCGCCACATTTCAGAGAAATTATTAGCAAGGGTAAAACGCATTGTTTCAAATGATGAACACAATTCTCCTAATTCATCTTTGCTGTCATATTTAATTGAGAAGTTTAAATTATTATTAGAAATCATTTCAGAAGCGGCTTTTAATTCTGTAAGCGGTTTTTTTAACTTGTTTCTATAGAATAACAAGGTCGCCGTAATAATACATAACGCTGAATAAATCGGAGTTGCAATTATTGGGGCAACTTCACATATTGAAAGTAACCGTTGGTCTTTTTCAGACATTGCAACAGGTGCAACTCCAATATAATTGCCATCACCGAGTCTTTCTCCATTTTCATTTGTTAAATAATATTTTTCTCCTGTTGGGGGATATTTGCTTTCAATCGTTTTTGTAGCATTATTGCACAAAGTAGCTGTTCCTGCACTTAATAGAATGGCAAGAATTACAAACGCTGAGATATAAAGTATTATACTTTTTCGCAATGACAGGTTACACCACATTTTCTTTATCTTATCCACTTATATCCACACCCCCAAACTGTTTCAATATAAGATTTATTTGTGTATGCTGCAATTTTTGTTCGTATTCTGCGAATATGCTCGGCAACAACACTACTATCTCCCTCACTGTCATATCCCCAAACTCTTTCATAAATTCTCTCTTTATCAAAAACTTGTCCTGCGTTTTGAGATAATAACTCAACAATGTCAAATTCTTTTTTTACAAGACCAATAGGTTGGTTCTGTATATAAACAGTTCTTTCAGAGTAGTCAATTAAAAGTTCTCCTGAAAACTTAACTTTTGTATTCGTTTGATGTCGTTCTTCTCTTCTTAAATGTGCTTGAACTCTGGCTTCAAGTTCAACAAGAGAAAACGGCTTAACAATATAATCATCACCACCTACGGAAAATCCTTGTACCTTATCATTTTCTTCAATACGGGCAGTTAAAAAGAGTATAGGGCAAGAAACATAATCCCTAATTTTCTTGCAGACTTCCATCCCATCAAGCTTCGGCATATTTATATCTAATAAGATTATATCTGGTTGTAATTCTGCTAATTTGAGGGTTTCTACTCCATTATAAGCAGAAAAGACCTCATAGCCCTTGCTTCTAAAAAATCCTGTAAGCATTTCAACTATATCAACTTCATCATCGGAAATTAAAATCCTGTACCTCACATATAACACCTCCATAATAAACACTAACGAAAAATTTTCAATTTTTCATCAACTTTTTTCTTGCATCAGCAGGCTTTTCAGCATTTTTCGGAATAAGCCACACACGGTTAATATTCATAACCCCCTCAATACGGTTTCCTTTACAAAGTCTTTGTACCCATCTTAACGATACGTTCCACTTTTCAGCGGCTTCCTGTGCTGTCATATATTCAAACATATCTGACCTCCTAAGGTGTACTGTATATATTATAGCCGTTTGAACGAACAGTATCAAGTGTGCAATTATGAACTTTGACCGCTTGTAACAAGAGATTTTATATCCTAATATCAGAGATTTCAAATCGTTCTATAAGAACTCACATTTCTGTAAAATATAATAGTAGCATTTTGCAGATACAAGGTGGTGAGTTTATGGACACAAGAAACAATGATTTTGACTTCGATTTTACACCGATAGGACAGGCAATCAAGAAAGCAAGGACAGCAAAAGGTATGACCAGAGAGCAGCTTGCTCGTATTGTAGATTATGACCCAAGACATCTTCAAGCGATTGAAAATGAGGGACAAAAGCCAAGTCTGGAGCTGCTCATTCAGCTTGTGACAATGTTCGGTGTATCGGTTGATGAATACATATTCCCAGATAATGAGGTCAAAAGAAGTTCCGTCCGCAGACGCTTAGACGCAGAACTCGACAAACTAAACGATAAAGAGCTGTCCATAGTTGAAGCAACTGTCAGCGGACTATGTAAGGCAAAAGAGCCAGAGGAATAAACCTCTGGTTTTTCTTTTGCCCATTTTTAATAGGCAGGAACACCGTAACCATAGATGGAGCTGCTTCCAACCGTATATTGCTTTTGTCTGCAAGCATCGCCAGAATTACCCTCCACGGTGTAAACGACACCGTTTTCGCATTTCTCCACAATGCCTACATGGTCGGTTTCTCCGTCGCCTTCCCAATCAAAGAAAATAATATCGCCTGCCTGCGGCTCGTAGTTTCTGTCTTGCCATTGTCCGTTACCCTTAAACCAATTTGAGCCGTCCACGCAGCCTGCGAATTTCGGGATAATCCCGCTTTCGATATAACCACACTGGTCGGCACACCACGATACGAAGCAGGCACACCATTCTACACGCCCATCAAAGCCATACCAACTCCAATAAGGCTGACCGCCCTCATTTCCGAGCTGTGTCAAAGCGACCTCTACAATGGCTTGGTTGCTGCCGCTTGTGACCGCCCGTCCATACGGATAATAGCGTAACACATGGGCGGGGTACTGTGTGTCGCCGTATTTTTCCCACCCTAACCGCTGTGCCTGCATGGTGGAAAACTCTACCGCATTGGCGTAGGAATAACCGCCGTAGTTAGTTTTCGCCCATGAGATATACCCATTGCCGAAGTTATAGCCCTGCAAGGCGAGCTTGATACGCTCCATGTCAATCGGGTTTTCCACCTCGGCAGAGATAAGGGCGGCTTTCAGCTCCTGCACGCCGCACTGGATGGAATACTCTGGGTCTTGTATCCCGTTCGGCTCATGGGGATACCTTGTGTTAAAGCTGCCCTCCGCCGCCTGCATGGGGTCAAGCCCACGCCCGCCAGACTCCTGCATCATCACCGCCTTGATAAGCTCCACATATTCGGGGATGCCGTACTGCTTAGCGTATTTCTGTATCAACGGCGTGTAGGCTTCCACCTCCGCACTGACGGGGGTATAGGAAGTGCTTTCGCTTCCTCCCCCAAATAAGGACACGGCACATCCGAGTAGGACAACAATCAAGATAATCACGACGGCAATCCAGCCGCCTGCGATTAAAGCGGAAATCAGAGCCTTTGTTCCTGCAATAATCGCCTTGACCGCAACTATAGTGGCTCTGACCGTAGCTTTTGTTGCTTCAGCGGTTGCCTTTGCGGTGGCTTTTGCCGCCTGTACTGCCTTTTGGGCAGTTTTCGCAGAAGCCTTTGCCGCTGCATGTGCCGTTTTTACCGAGGTTTCCGTCGTTTTGATTGCCGCCTTAGAAGTTGCCTGTGCGGTTTTAATTCCCTTTTCGGTAGTCTTGACTGTTCCCTTAGCAGTTGTTTTCACCGCTTTTTCTGCATTTCGGGCTGTGCTCTTAATCATTTTTTGCCCCTGCTGTCGGGTCTTTATCAACTGCGATTTTGCTGTCTGAGAAACATCGGGGGCAGAGGAACGGCTTGCAGCCCCGTGACGGATCTGCAAGCCGTGTTGTTCTGACATATTCTGTGCTGCTTTCTGTTCTGCGGCTTTGACAGCCCGACTTTGCTTGAAATCGGTTATTTTATCTTTTGCCTTACCGATATTCTCCTGCGTTGTCTTGACTGCCTTTTGCCCCTGCTTATTGAACTGGTGGACACCTTCGTCCTTTGCACGGTCTGCCGCAAAAGAAATCCTGTCCGCAGCATATTCTGTGGCAGAGTTTTCATCAGCGTAATATCCCTGTTCCGCTTTTTCCTTTATCCCCACATAGGCAGACTTCATACGCTCACTGGCTATGGCGGCTTTATCTATGGTCTTTATCGTACCTTTGACCGCATCTCTGGTTTTTATATCAGCCATAGAAAACCTCCTTTCCCAGAGAATTTGCGTTCAAATCAGCCGACCTTTTTTGCCACTACAACGAGCCTGCCGTTCTGTGCGGAGTATTCGCAGGTGGAAAGGGTAATGAGCCTGTCGCCGTATCCAGCGGTCACACCTGTATCATACAAAGCAAGCTCCTTGCACTTCCCGATATAGGAATTAAAATCTTCCTCATTCTCCGCATCAACAAAGTCGTAGTATCGGAAGCCCTCAGAGCTGTACGCCACAGTCTTAAATACAGCGACGATTTCATACTCTGCCTGCTCTGTGAGGGTATCAAACTGAATATTCTTGTGTTCCTCATAAAAGCTCTTGGACTTGTAATCCTCCAACGCTCCAAACATCTTGCCGCCCTTAATGTGATGACCGTAGATAACCAGATTGTCCCTTTCAGCAATATCGCAATTCTCCTGCACATAAGGCGTTCCTAAATCGCTGTACTCTTTTTCAAAATTGTGCTTCAGATAAAAATTCGGATTGTTCCTGCTCTGCATCACAGGATAATTGATTGTCGTGCCGGCAATGGAAATCCAACCGACCATATCCTCATTCTGTAAATACAATTCCTGATACTTGGCAAGCACATCTTCCCCCTCGCTGACAGGGGCATCGTCTGGCACGGTTTCATCCGTGGGAGCCTGCTCTACCATCTCGGCAATCTCCTCAAAGGCTTCCGTCTGCTCGTCCACCTCTGCATAGTAATGATAAATGCGGAAGCCGCAAAAAGCCGCCGTACCTAACAGGCACACGGCGGCTACAACACAGATAATAGATTTATAATTCTTCATAGGCTTTTCCTTTCTTATCTTGAAATTTCCGTCTGTTTTCTGGGAGCAGGAAGCTCCCTGCAATATTCGGGGTATCTGACCTTGATACCCTCCATAAAGTAGGGAGCAAACTCACAGCAAAACAACTCCTCTGGCGTGAAATACCGTTCCCGCCCTTCCTCTGCATACCCGTTCCAAAGGTTAAAAGCAAGATGGCAGACCTTGACTGTTCCGCTTGTCTGCCAGCCGCCGTGCATACCCTCTGGCTCGATGCAGTCCTCCTTGAAATTGAACATCTGGTTGATGTTCGCCCTCGTTTCCGAAGCGATACCCATCACATAGAAAAATGCCCTGTGATAACAGTCGTTCACTCTGCATTTCATCATATTTTCCAGAAAGAAATCACGGTGAGCCGTATCACGGAATTTAATATCAGCCATAAAAGACCTCCTTTCTTAGACCTCACCGAACTTGGTCGTCATCAACTTGTAAAGCTCGGTATTGCGTGGGAACTTGTTTACAAACGGCACAAGGGAGCTGCCAACTTTGAGTAATCCCTGTCCTGCACCGACATTCGTGATATAACTCATCTGAAGGTCGGAGATATTAAGGAGCTTGGCAAGCTCAAGTCTGTCCGTAGATGCTTGGTTAAGCATAATGATAAATTCGCTGTTAGCAAGCATCGTCCTTGCCGTATGGCTCTGCAAAAGGTCGTCTACATTCTGCGTAATACCCGTACAGTACGCACCGTATTTACGCACACGCTTCCAGAGGGTAAAGAGGAAGTTTGCAGAGTATTCGTGCTGAAAGAGCAAATAGATTTCATCAATGAAAATAAAGGTATTTCTGCCTTTGGCTCTGTTCTGAGTGATACGGTTTAAGATGCTGTCAAGCACCACAAGCATACCGATAGGCTGTAACTGCTTGCCCAAATCCAGAATGTCATAGCAGATAAGGCGGCTGTGAGTATCAACATTCGTGTGCTTTGCAAAGGTGTTGAGCGAACCGTCCGTAAACAGCTCAATCGCAAGAGCGATTTCCTGTGCTTCTGGCTCATTCTGTTTTAACAGCTCCTCACGGAAGTCCTGCAAGGTGGGCGGCGTTCCCATATAGTTGCCCTGCTGATAGTAGCGGTACACGCTTGCCGTACATCGGTCAATAATGGATTTCTGCTTTGCTCCCAAGTTCGTGCCGCCGATGAGCTGTTCGCAAAGGGATAAAATAAACTCCGATTTCAGAATGACAGGGTTTGCACCGTCACCGTAATCGGAGTTCATATCCATAGCATTGATGTGATTTTCACTTGTCGCAGAGATATGAATGACTTCTCCCTGCATTGCTTTCACAAGCGGGGAATACTCACGCTCTGGGTCAATGATGATTATATCGGCATTAGGGTCGGTCAGAATGATATTCGTCATTTCTTCCTTTGCGGTAAAAGATTTTCCTGCACCTGACACACCGAGAATAAAGGAATTGCCGTTAAGGAGCTGCCTGCGGTTGGCAATAATCATATTTTTGCTGATGACATTCTGACCGTAATACACACCGTTTTCGTGGTAAATTTCCTGCACACGGAACGGTATAAACACTGCAAGGCTCTCTGTTGTGAGGGTACGCAGGGCATCTATCTTCCGTACACCAAATGGCAGAGCTGTATTTAATCCGTCCATCTGTTGATATTTCAGCACCGCAAACTGGCACAAGTGCTTTCTTGCGGTAGTCAAGAGAGCTTCTGTATCATTGTCGAGCTGCTCTTTGGTGTCAGCCGTATGCACCATCGTCAGCACGGCAAACATCATTCTCTGGTCACGGGTTGTCAAATCGTCCAGAAATTCCTTACTTTCCTTTCGCTGCTGTTCCAAATCATAGGGGATAACGGCTGAAAAATTGTTGTTCTGGTTCTGCTTCCTCTGCCAATTCGTGATATTGGTTTCCACACCAAGCAGACGGTTTTCCACCTCCCGCACGGCTTCATCTGTGGGAACAGGGATAATGTCAACGGACAGCATCATATTCCTGTTCAGCTCACAAAGCTCCGCCACCATACTGTCCTTGATATATGCCGCATACTCTCTGAGAAAAATCACACGCCCATATCTGTCACCCATTCTGAAGCAGTCGCTCTCAAATTCAAAGGTATCGGGACAGATAAAATCCTTGAAATCGTGACCTTTCCGCATCGTCTGGGTAATATCGAAGTGGAACGCTGTTTCTTCTCCTGTACGGTAGAAGTCGTGGAAGATACGCAGCTTGTCGCCTGCGTCCAGTTCCACACACTTCGACCCCAGACGGTTAAAGTGGGCGATAAGGTCAGCACCCACACGGGCAAAGTAGTTTCGGGCTTCCTCGATATTCTTCTTGCAGACAGATACGGTTACATACTTATCCTGTACGATGGAATTAGCCCCTGTCGCCTTATCCAAAAGCATTTTGTTGTATTCCTTGCGGTACTTATCCAGACCGTCATCAGCCATTGGGATTAAAATGGTCTGTTCAAAATCAGCTTTGTTCAAGCGACGGTTGTTGATAGTGATTTTCGTGGTCGCACCGCTGTCAAGGGAATTAAGAAGCTCCGAGTATTCAAGGAACATTGCTTCCTTATCCTCACGGCTTGCCACGGCATAGTTTATATCCTCAAACTTAAAGGTCTTTGCGTACTTGTTCCTGCCTACAAGAAATATGCCGTCCTCCCAGATTGTCTTAATCGGGATAACATTTTGTACCGACTTCGGCACAACAAACTTTTCCCTGTCCTGCTTGAACAGATTTTTAAGAGTTCTCAGCATTGTTTACCTCCTTGCTGCATTTCGCTTTTTTCTTTTTCGATTTCTTTGGTTTTGGTGTCCTGCCTTTCTGCTTTTTCCGTACTGTCGTCAACCCTTTTTCATAGGCTTCAATGGTTGGCTTCACCGTTTCATAATAAAGATTATCTGGCAGGAACATCAGCTTTTTCGGCATCAGAAATTCTGATTTAAGCCACGCCCAGACAAACTGCTCTGCGGTCATACCGTTGTATTTGATAAAGCCCATAGCCGCAAAGGGGAATGCACCTAAGATACAAACCCAACTGAGTGTTTCCGTTCCAAACCGTGGACTGAGAAGAAAATACAAACCCATCGCCACGCCGCAGGCAAGGACAGAAAAAATGAACTGTCTGAGTGACAGTCCAAAAAACATACTCTCCGTATAATTACGGATTTCCTTATTTATCTTTACTTCCAATCATAGCACCTCCCTTACAAGCCCATCATTTCTCTTACAACACGGTCTGCCATTTTGACCGCACCGACAAGGACGAGCATATTGAACACAAGTTCCCCGATATAGCTCCATACCATTGTAACCGCCGCCGCATCGGGATTGACCACAGGCGGAGAAGAAGCAAATAGGGAAAAGATAATGCAGGCAAGCACGATAACCGCACCTTCAAGGCATACAGCGGCATAGCTCTTAATGAAGCTCTTGCCGACGCTTTGGCTCGGCTCTCCCGCAAAAGCGGAAAGGGGTACGGGTGCTATGGCAGTATAGATATACAGCTTGAAAAACCTGCCATATACCGACATAATCATTATGAATGACAGCACCGTAATAAACAGTCCGCCTATCAGCGTGACCGCCCATAGCGGGATACTCTCAAAAAATCCGCAATCTTCAACGGCTGTCACGATTTCCTGCGGCAACACCGTCTGCTGTGCCGAGCCAAATCCTGCGGCATTCATAATCGTGGAAATCATACCCTGCACAATCTTAAACAGTGCCATCATCAGTTCTAATCCGTAGGTCACTGCACCTTTGGCAATGGCAAAGCGGATAAACAGCTTCAAAGCCTGCTCTGGTCGCTTGACTTCTGCAAAATTTCCACAGGTACGCATCACACCCACAACAAAGAACAGCACGAGCAGGGCAAGTCCAATAGCCTGCACCGCACCGTGAATATCCACGATGACATTCCATATCGTGCCTCCCTTAAAGTTCTCTGGGGATTGGGTAATGAGCTGCCATATCTCGGCTAATTTCTCATTCCAAGTGTTTAGGGCGTTCTCTAAATTCTGTACCACCCAGTTATCAGACATTTGACCACCTCCTTGATGATATTAGATAACGGGAGCGAGTTCCGCACTCGGCGGATCTGCTCCCGTTATCTTTTTGTGTCAGTCTGTTATCTTAGCCTGTGATAAGAGTCAAGATTTCTTTTGCGAAGGTAATGACAACGCCGCCTGCAAGGGTCAAAAATCCGTTAGCTCTCTGGGACGGGTCATGGGATTTGAGGGAAAGACCAATCTGCACGATACCAAAGCCGAGCATAATCATACCAACAGCCCTCACCAGACCGAAAATGAAATCGGACAGATTGTTGACTACCTGAATGGGGTCATTGGCAGCAAAGGCGGTTACGGAAGTACCAAGCACAAAGGTCATTGCCATAACAGCCATACAGTAATATCGGAAGCCTTTCTTAACCTTTTTAGTCATCGGCAGCTTCGTGGTTTTCTTGTTCTCGTTCTTCTTAAAAAGTTTCATAGGGTAAATCCTCCTTATAAATTGAATATTTCTTCCAAGTCCTCATCGGACAGAAGCTCATAGGAAGTGCTGACAGCTTTCACGCTCACGGCGTTATCTGGAATATCACTGTCAAACACAAGGGTTGCGACAGCCTGCGTAGGCTCTCCGTGGATATACGGCGGTTGCCCTCCGTCAGCCGTCAGCTTCACATTCGGGTGCTTCAAAATGTCATACTTGAAGTCCATAACGGGGCGTTCTCCACGCACAAAAAGAAGTGCGTAACGGTTATCAAGCATACGCACTTCGTCTGGGGTCATCAGCTCACGCCCCGAAATCTGATAATTTGTTGAATAGTTACCACTCCGCCCAGAGCTTTTCCCGTAGGTGTTGGTATCAATGGTTTCCTTGCCCAAAAGCTCTGACACATATTTGTGGGTGCTTTGCTCGTTGCCGCCCAGATACAGAAACTCATCGCAGTTGCCGACAATGCTTTCCCATTGCTTTTCAAAAAGGGCTTTGAGCTGTGCCAGATTTTGCAGGATAATGGATACCGATACCCCTCTGGAACGCATAACGGACAGGATTTTATCAAAGTCGTCGGGCAATGAAACATTCGCAAATTCGTCCATTATGAAATGGCAATGCACAGGCAGGCTTCCGCCGTACTTGTGGTCTGCTAGATAAAAAAGCTGCTGAAAGAGTTGGGTATAAAGGATACTGACAAGGAAGTTAAAACTCGTGTCGTTGTCTGGTATCAGAGCGAACAGAGCGACCTTCTTTTCGCCCAGACTTGGCAGGTTAAGCTCATCGGTGGCAGTAAGCCCTGCAAGGCTCTCCAGATTGAATTTTTCAAGCCTTGCGGCAAGAGTTATCTGGATACTCTTTAAGGTCTTTGCACTACCAGAGTGGTAATCCCTGTAATACTTGAGGGCGATATGCTCTGGGTTTACCATTTCCAGACGGTCAAACAGCTCGTCTAGAGGGCTTACATAGCTGTCATCGTCCTCTCGGACTTCGCCTGCACGGAGCAGCTCCATAACCATCGGGAAATTCTGTTCGTCTGGCGGTGCTTCATATTTCAGATAGAACACCAGAGCCAGAAGCAGCATACTCGCCGCCGTATCCCAGAACGGGTCTTGCGACTGTGAGCCTTTCGGCGTGGTCGCCTTAAACAAGTTTGTTACCAACCTCTGAACATCGTTATCGTTCCGCAGATAGACAAAGGGATTGTAACAATGGCTGCGGTGCATATTGATAAGGTCAAGCACACGCACCTCATAGCCTTTGTTTTCCAACAGACCGCCGATGTCACGGACGATTTCGCCCTTTGGGTCGAGTATTACAAAAGATGTGTTGCACTGCATAGCATTTGGCTTGCAGAAAAACCTCGTTTTTCCCGCACCAGAACCGCCGCAGACTAAAATATTCAGATTCCTGCGGTGCTTTTTCCCGTCCAACCCGATACGGACATTCTGGGTCAAAAGCTTATTAGCTGACGGGTCTTTATCTCGGTACTTCTTATTCAAAGCACCTGCGTTGCCCCATTTCGCAGAGCCGTGTTCCTCACGCCTGCGGTAATTCCTGCGTGTAGAGAAATAAACGCCGATGCCCATAGCGTAGGCAAGTAAAAAAATGAGGACAGTCTTTACGCTGTCCTCACATACCATTATTTCAAACGGATTGCCCATCGCCACAGGCAGACCTCGGATAATCTCTACAAGACCACCGCTGACATAGGGTGCTGTCAGCAGGGCAAGCCATACGACAGGAAGTATGCCGCAGACAGAAAGGATTAGGCTCGTTTTCTGGTCATCGTTCCTCATTGCACCTGCAATGCACGACCTTAACCTTTTTTGTCGGAGCGTGTGCCACCTTGCTTATCAGCTCGTCAACAGGCTCGGTGGGGCGTTCCTCCTGTAACTGCCTTGTACGCAGGGTGTTTAAGGCGTTGATGACGATATTCTTATCGTACTTATCAAGTGCGATATGGTATCGTTTCTCTCTCATAGTCTGCACCTCCGATTAGCGTTCCTGCTCTTTGTTCTTTGCAGGCTTGTTCTTCTCCATACTCTTATACATATCGCTCTGGATTTCGCCCAGAACATCACGCATCGTGCCAAGCTCTCCTTTGAATGCCTGTGTATCCATTTCCGCATACTCTCTGGGAAGTCTGGAAAAGTCAAAACCTCTGGTATCCACGCCATAACGGGAGCTTACCATATAGGCAACGCAGAAGGATTTGAAATCGGAAGCATCACGGCTCTCGTTGTGCTTAAAGTCATAGACCGCCGCCGACACTTCTTTTGCCATACTCACGAACAGCACTTCCTCGGAAAGCCCCTTCTTGACAAAAATGGTCTGCTGAGAGCTGTCATAATAGGCAGGCAGTTCAAGCTCACCGACAGGAACACAGGGTACAGGGCTTGCATCAATCAGAGCCGACACAAGCTCACGCATGGATTTCGGCTCCTGTTCCTGCTGCCTGTCCTTTGCCGAGGTTTCGGAAATATCATAAACCACTTTGGCATTGTAAGAGACGCCCTTTGTCCCGTCCTCACGGGTGTATTCCTTGCTCGGCTCAAGGATAATGATTTTCTGTGCGTCCTTGTTCACATAGACACGGTTCGCTTTCCATTTGCTGTACTCTTTAAGCTGCGTTGCTTCGGGCATCTGTGCTGATACCAGAATAGCGTTAGCCACGGAGTAACGGTCAAAGCGACCCTGCACATCAAGATACTGACGGAAGCTGTCGCCGCTTGCCACCATTTCAGAGCAGGTATTGTCAATCAGCTCATAGGCTTCTTTCCGCTGTGCCTGCTTTGCGGCAGCCCATTCCTCTTTATCAAAAGGTCTGTTGCCGCCGCTGAATACATCGTAAATACTCATAGCTGTTTACCTCGTTTCTTTGGATTTTGGTTTCTTTTTCTTTCTTGTGGTCTGTTTATGCTCCGTTTTCCTGTTAGCACTTTTCGCCCTGTCGGAAGCACCGCTTTTGTCCAGGTCGGAAGTGCCAATCTCTGCTTCCTGCTCCTTGCGGCTCTCCTTGATTTTCCGCAGTTCCTCTCTGACAGAAGGTTTCTCCTTAGTCATAGTAGCCCCCTCTGCGGACTTCTTTGGCTGCTCTAAGGTAGGCTCGGACTGAGGGGATTTTTCTGTCTTTGCCACCGAGGGGTTTGGGGCGTTTTCCTCCTTCTGGACAGGCTTGCCCATAAGCTCGTCAAGCAGCTTGTCTTTCTCCGCCTTTTCCTGCACACCAATATCTGGCTCTGGCTGACCGTCCTTTGCATCTTTGGATTTCTCGGCTTCCGTCACAATAGAAGCGGTATCCACCGAAGCAAGATTAAAGCGTTCCACGATACGACTGATTTTCGATGCGTCCTCGGCACGGGCGATGACATCGACCTCCGCATTGGGGTCTTTGTTTTTTCTGTCCGTGAGGACACAGTAAAGCACACCGTATTTTTTCGCTTCCTGCGTGAACTTCTTTAAGTCGCCGTTTTTGACGGTAAAGACTTTCAGCTCCTTACCAGAACGGAGCATACTCGTCAGCCTTGCTTTGCCTTTGGTTTTCTTTTCTTCTTTGAGAATGGAATACAACAGGATAGCGATGTTCTTCGCACCTGCACCTGTAATTTTGGCAGCGACCTCAAAGCCCTCCAAGCTCATTCGGACGATTTGTTCTGCCGCTTCGCCGCCTGTGTTCATTCTTCATCAGCTCCTTTCTTTGCTGTTCGTGTTCGTCTGCCCGTATCGTCTGCAATTTTTCTTTGAGGGTATCACTACGGGCGGCGATGCCCTCGCACAGCCTTACCTCCTTTCGGATAATTTTCAGCCGCCCCGAAATGACGGAAAGCTCTGCCTTAACCGCTTCCTTTTCTTCGCCGCTTAGCCTGCGGGATTTGGAATAAAGCTCCTTTCGCTTCTGAAGCAGGGCAGATATCTCCGTTTCCAGAGAGCCTTTATATGAACAAAGCTGCTCCGCCGTATCAATGTGATTGCGGCAAAGCAGCCTTGTTTCCTGTGTGATGGCTTCCATCTTCATAAGGTCGTCCTTTAAGAGATAATGAAGCCGTGCATAATTTTGTTTTCTGCCTTTTGGCAGGATACCGAGCTTGTAGCAGTAATGGAGATACAGCCCACGCAAGCCGCCGATTTTCCTGGCATTCTTCAATGAGCCTTTGACCCGATAGACCTTGACCTGTGGCTCTGAGAAGCTCTGGAATTTGACAGCATAGGAATTTTCGCTGATACGCTCCATAATCCTGTCATTGGTGTATTCCTCTCCGAGCTTATAAAGCCGCTTGGGTCTTTGCCAGCCCTTGCCTATAATCGTCCAATACTTGCGGTTGGGGTCAAAGTTTATGCGATAGCCCATTTCTGCCAACTGGCGGTCAAAGTCTTTCAGCGTAAATGATTTGCTGATAGCTTCATCCACCGCCTGTCTGGCAACATTATCCCTCGTGGGTCGCCCCTGCTTTTCGGCTTGGTAAAGGGCGTAGGGCTTTTTCTTACCGCTTGGGTGTTCGATGACAGACAGAGCATACTCACGGCAAAGCTCATCGGAACGCTGACGGAGCAGCCGCAGATTTGCTTTGTTGTCGTGGTAGTGCATACCGTCCGCAAAAGAAACAGAGTTCACGACAAAGTGATTATGCAGGCAATCGGTATTTAGGTGAGTGGCAACGATGACTTGAAATCTGTCGCCCCACATTCGCTCGGCAAGTTTAACGCCGACCTCGTGAGCCTGCTCTGGCGTAACCTCACCGTGCTTGAAGCTCTGGAAGCCGTGATAGCAGACAATCTCACTCGTGTCGCTCCATCCCACTTTGGTAATCATCATTTCATCTCTGGCGGTGGTCGGGTCACAATTTACACCTGTGACAAAGAAACGCTGCTCGGTCTTATCCTTATTAGTAGCGTACTCCATTACATCGACCATCGCCTGCAGGTCGTCTTCGGTGTATTTGGGGTTGGCGGTCTTTTCGGGATTTTCGGCATAGTCGATTGGATGGTCGAGCCTGCCACGCACATCCCATATCTCGCAGACCGCCATTACGATGACCTGCGTGGAAGCAGATACCTTTTGCGAATGTCAATCTGAAACTCGTGCCATTTCCTTGCTTCCTCACGGAGCATCGGGGTATCCACAAAGCCGAGGGCGTTTGCCTTAACCGCAAGCTGATTGATACGGTTGCCAATGGCGGACAGCTCACGCATCATTTTATAGAACTCTGGGTCGGGCTTTTCGCAGAGCTGATAACCCCTTACCATTTCTCTTAAAAAGGCTTCCTTTGTGCGACCCGATTTCCGCACAAGTTCATTAAGGTGTTCGGCTTCCTCCTCAGTCAGACGGAAAAGTATCTGCACATTTCTTTTTCGCATTGTCCACTTCCTTTCTCTCGGAAAGTCTGTTTATCTGCAAGCAGCACATACACACAACGCCGAACAGACCGCCGAGCATTGTGCCGATAATGAAAAATAAGAACTCACTCATTCTTGAACTCCTTTCTGTTCTCACGGGGTATTAGGGGCTGCCCCCCTAACAAGCGAATTTGGCTAACCAAATTCAGTGCTTGGTAAGACATCTCATTCTTCGTAATCGTCCTCATACATACACTCACCACACACGGGGCAGAAGTACGGACAGTCCGAACAATCCTCATTTTCCTGTAGTGTATTTTCGCCCGCACCGTCAAGACCGTTCTCGCTCTGCTCGGTAATATCGGCTTCACCGCAGACAAAATCATCATCGGTAAAGTTGATAAGGTCGGTATCGAACAGGATAATTTTTGTCTTTTCCTTTGCCTGTTCGGGGCTTTCCGCATAGACGCAAACGGTCTTTCGGTAATGGGCAGTAAGGGTTACATCATACTTTTTCAATGGTTCATTCCTCGCTTTCAGCATTAAATTTTGATTTGATTTCAGTGTCGTTCTGGGTAAAAACTGCTACACAATCAACGGACATCACTCCTTTCACGGGCAGGCTTTGGTCTTGCAATTCCCAGATAGGACAACAAAAAATCGTTGAAGTCCTTGCCGACAGGCGGTGGATCATCAACGATTTTATAGTCTTTCTGCAACAGTTCTTTCAAAGTAGCGGTACAAAGCCTGCCTACCTTATCATTATCCAGATGCAGAACTATGGTCTTAATTTGTGGATTGGCACTCAAAAAAGTTGTGAGAGCTATGGGGATTTTGCTGTCCTTCATCTCTTTCTTTGGTTGATACACGCCCGATAAAGAGAGCAAACTTTCCGATTTGTAGTCCTTGCCCTCGCATTTCAGATAAGTGGCATAGGACAGTAAATCAATAGCAGCTTCAAATAAATGCACGGTATCCGCAGGCTTCTTTGTCAGAAGTCGGAACGAATACCGCTTGTCGCTGCCCGATGCGTCCTGCTTGAAAGTGCTGCCGATAGTACTTCGCAGGGCGGCATATTTCGGTGTTCCGCCTTCATCTTTGCCGATAAAAACAGCATTGTGGTAGTCGGCACTCTCATAAAGCGTGCCGTCTGCGATACACTCCTGTATGAGCTGATAGTCAATACCACGCCCGAAAAGATACTGTATCACTCGGTTACAGTCCTTATTCTTTGGCGGCAGGAGCAGGTCTTTCGGCCCATCTTTCTTTGGAGCAGGGGGCGGCTTCCAGTCCGCCATTGTCTGCCCTGTGAGAATTTTCACGGCTTCCACAAAGTCATATTCCTTGACCTTGATGAGATAATCGAGGGCGGAATAGCCGCCGAAACCTCTCGACCACCAATACCATTTGCCGTTGGAAATCTTTAAGCTGTCGTGTTCTGCGGTACAGTACACATTGCTTGTGCCTTTGACCTTAACGAGATTGCTCGGCTCAAACTCACGCAGATAGGATAACAGGTCAATCTGGCGTACCCGTTCAAGCACATCTGGGTCAATCTGCACATAGGGTCGGTTAGTTCTCAATAGATAAAATCACCTCCAGAAATAAAAAAAGCCGAGGGGCTTTCGTTAAATGAAAACCTCTCGGCTATGTAAAATTATACATCATTTTAAGCACTCATAATTGTCAAAATTCTATTTTTAATATATCCTAATGTTTTAATATCAAAATTACATATCAAGTGCCATCTGAAATCATCTTTTCTGAATTTCACCTTTGTAACTGACCTAATATGGCAATATAAACTTTCAAATAAAAATTTCCCACATATCAAATTGAACGCATCATCACATTTTTCATAAAAACTCTCTCTAATTTTTTCCACTTCCTCTTCCGCTTTATCGTTCAATGTAAAAACAAAATTTTGGTACGTCTCAAGAGCACCCGCTCTTTCTAAACCATCTTTATCATCTATAAAAAGATAAGGCGAGCGGGAAACATTTTGCTCTTTGGGGTACTCTTTTTTTACATAACAATAATAAAAAAACAATCTACTTGCCTGCTCTACAATTTTATTCTTCCAATTATCAAAATCAACTTTTAATTCAACCTCATTATCTGAACACTTCAATTGTCCTTTAGCAAACTTTTCACTTGCTTTTTTATCAATAAAATAATTTTCTATGTTGTATGTCTCCAAGTAGATAAAATTTGGACTATCAATCATATTCTCTTCATAGATATACCTATCAAAATCCCCATCAGCAATATAAACATTTTTGATTTTAGGATTATCATTATTATTTAATCCAAATTCGTGAAAAGATTTTATCAATTCAACTTTGCCACCAACGCCCAAAATTTTTGTTATTTTATATTTTTTCCCCAGTAATCTCTTAAAAATAGTTTCATATTCAAATTCTTTACCTTCATCTTCCACAAAAATATTTATATCATTTAAATCGCAAAAGAATAAATATTCTGTTTCTACTGCTTCAGATGAGTATCTCAAATCATCTGTACTTTCCATGCTCTATCCCCTAATCAACATATTTTTTCTCAAGTTTAAACATTTTATCCCTATTCTTTCCTATAATTTCCGGCGCATGAGTTGCAAATATAAGCTGAATATTCCTGTTAATCTCTAAAGTTTTTTCCACAAATATTTTTTGCCAAGAAAGATGAAGTGATAACTCTGGCTCATCGACAACAAAAATTCCCGATGTGCTACTTTTAACTTTAAATATTAAATTTGCAAAAAATGTTATCAATTGTTTTTCACCTGAAGATAAATATTGAATACTAATTGGTTTTTTATTATACTTTGTGGTGAAATACACATGTCCCATTGGATTAATCTTAATTTCTTTTTCATCTTCACCACTATTAATAAAGTCATTCATGGTCTCTATAAACTTTTCTATTGGTTTTCTAATATTTGCTTTTTGTTTTTCGGTTTCTTCTGCAAGTGAAACAATTTTTTTAATTTTAATAACTTCGTTCATTTTTAATAAAGTTGTAACCGAAATCTTGTCTTTATTTTTACTAATATCATCACATATTCCATCGAAAAATTCTGCAAAATGAATTTCCTCATCCTTATTTATCAACGACAAATCTTTTAATATCTTTATATATGCTGTTTTGGTTTGTTTGATACTATTAACATTTGCTTTTTGGCTAATAATCTCGTTGAGTAGATTATCTGAATCTGTATATTGTTCATTTACATCTAATGAAGATTTTAATATATTATTTCTAAATCTATCACTGATATGTGAAATTTGAGAATTGATTTTTCTACAACTTTCTTCTATTAATCTTTCAATTTGTACCATCGCTAAATCTTTATTAGCAGGTTCATCAAATGACTCATTAACATAGAAAGCTCTACTTCTACGATAAAAATATATGCTATCATCATTATCAAAATCATATACTACAGAAGACCGATTTAATGGAAGATATACATAATTGAAAATTCTTTTTATCTCTATTAAAAATTCATATCTATTAAAATAGTATCTAGCCCTTTCAAAATCTCTATCTTTTCCTCTGCTCTCTTTAATAATTTCTGTATTTATTTCAATCGTATTTTTTTGTCCTTCAAATATAGTCAAAAGCCGATTATCTTCTCGGACTATAACTATTTCTTGTATCTTTTTTACATTATTTTTCGGTGCATACTGTAATGTTATTTTTTGAAAATCATAATCAAATAACTTATAAATCTGCCCTGTGATTATTGCTTCTGTGATATTTAAGATAGTAGTTTTGCCACATCCATTTAAACCATATAAAAAAGTGACATCCGAGTTAAACACAATATTGTCATAATTATAATGACCATAAAGTTTTTCTACCTGTAGGCAAAGTAATTTCATATATATTCCCTCCATAAGAATCATTGTTTAAATTATACCACCTTTCGCTATTTATTGCGACACAAAATAATCAGCTCATAAATTATATTCTTGCCAAAAAAAGATAGAACTAATATCTGATATTTCCATTATAAAACACAAGAATGACGGCATCAGCTTAACGCCAATGCCGCCCATTCTCGGTTATAAAATTCCTGCCTTTTTGAGATACCCAACGCTGTCATAGCACCCTCTGAAATAGATTGCTTCCTGCTGCATATCGCTGAGCCTGTTCCGAAGCTCCAAAACTTTTATCAAAGCCTTACACTCCTGCTCGGATAAATCGCTCGGCTTTTCCGTATCCAGAGCCTCCATCACTTTTGGATACTCCTTGTAGAGTTCCTCTATCCTTTCCTCTATGAAATGGTATTCTGGATTTTCTTTGGGCAGCTTTGCGATAATGGAGCTTAGATATTCAGCAAAGATGTTGCTATGCACATCAACAAAGGTTTCAAATCTGAAATTATCAAGCACACCTTTCACCTCCGACATTTACTAATCTACACCTATTATACTTCCCAGAAATCAGCAATACAAATATGCAAACCGCATTATCTCTCTCGACTTGCACATTTTCTTTCGGGCTGTTCTTCTGCCTGCTCTGGCTCGGTATCCATAACGGAAGTATCTTTTTCATTCAGATTCAGCTCAATGTTAAGAGCGTTCAGCCGTTCTGTTTTTTCTTTCAGCTCATCTTCAAAGGCAAAAGGCTTCTTGATTTCCTCCTTTGCGGTTTCAAGCTGTGCGATAGTTTCCGCCTTTTTGGTCTTAGCTGCTTCCAGTCTGACGGGGAGCTTTGACAGCTCGTTCTCGATTCGGGTCAGATTTCCGAGGGCATCAGCACCTAAATCAACCTTATGCTTTGCTTTTCCGCAAAGGTTCATACAGTAATGGGCGTTGACGGTATCATAATAAATCTCCATTTGGAAACCTCGATAGCTGCCGATTTCGGTAGGTGCAGACATCGGATAGTCCTTGCAGATTGCAAGGAGCATTTCGCCTGCGTCTGCTTTTTCGGTGTAGGTCACGCCTTTTAGGGTCATCGGGCAGAACTTATCCTCGCCCTGTGGCTTGTGCTGTTCGGCAAGAGCCGCATCGCTTTCATAGCCTGCAATGCGTTCCTCATACTCCTTAATGGTCTGGGGATAGTATTTCAGCACTCTATCTTCAAGGTCGTAATGCTCGGAAAGATAGCTTTGTTTCAGTACACGGAGCTTTGATACCTGTATATCCAAGTCCATTTTTTCTTTGAAACGCTCATCGCCCGTGGCAAGCATTTTAACCTCTGCAAAGGACAGAGCAACCTCGTCCACATCTTCAGCAGAACGAACGGGGCTTTTGCTCGTCATTATCTGGCTGATAAACTTCTGCTTGCTCTCCACCAACTGATAGAGGTAGGCATCAAAAGTCTGCTCGGTCACATAGCGGTAAACCTTCACCTCTGGAAACATATTACCCTGCCTTTCGATACGCCCCTGCCTTTGTTCAAGGTCGGAAGGACGCCACGGACAATCGAGGTTATGGATTGCTATGAGCCTGTCCTGCACATTCGTACCTGCTCCCATTTTCGGAGTAGAGCCGAACAGCACACGGACTTCGCCGCTTCTGACCTTGCCGAACAACTCTTTTTTCTGTGCATCGGTGGTCGCTTCGTGGATAAAGCGTATCTGCTCAGCCGGGATACCACAGGCTATCAGCTTCTCCCGCATATCGTCATAGACATTGAAAGTACCGTCATTTTTCGGGGTGGACAGGTCACAGAACACAAGCTGCGTTGCTTTGGTTTCGGTGTGTTCCTCCCAGATACGGTACACATTATCCACGCAGGCATTGACTTTACTATCTGAGTCATCTGGCAGCATCGGGTCAATCATTCTCTGGTCAAGAGCCAGTTTCCGCCCGTCATTGGTTATCTTGAGCATATTGTCAATATTCGGCTCGACAAGTCTTGCCCTGACTTTCTCAGCCCGCTTCGCAAGGGAAGCTACCATTTCGGTCTGTATCTCGCTCGGCTTGGTCTTAATATTGTGGTAATTGACCTTTGGCACGGGGAGCTTTAGCATATCGGCGGTCTGAATATCTGCCACCTCACGGAACATCTGCATCAGCTCTGGCAGGTTATAGAACTTGGCAAACCTCGTCTTGGCTCGGTAATTTGTGCCTTCGGGTGCTAATTCCAGAGCTGTAACCGTTTCTCCAAAGGTAGAAGCCCAACTGTCAAAATGCTGCAAACCGTTCTGTGCAAGGGTGTCATACTGCAAGTACCTCTGAACAGAGTACAGCTCAACCATCGAATTGCTGACAGGCGTACCCGTTGCGAAAACCGTGCCACGGTTGCCCGTGATTTCGTCCAGATAGCGGCATTTCATAAAGAGGTCGCTTGATTTCTGGGCTTCGGTCTGGGCGATACCGCCTACATTTCGCATCTTGGTGTAGAGGTACAAATTCTTATAAAAATGGCTCTCATCAATGAAAAGCCTGTCAACGCCGAGCTGTTCAAAGTCGATAACCGTATCCTTACGCTTGGTGTCGTTGAGTTTTTCGAGCTTCGTCTTGATTGCCTTTCGGGTTTTCATTAGCTGTTTGACCGTGAACTGCTCGCCTTTGGATGCCTGCACATCATCAATGCCACGCTCAATATCATCAAGCTGCTTCTCCAACTGTTCCCGCTGTCGTTCTATGCTCATCGGGATTTTTTCAAACTGCGAATGCCCGATAATGACTGCGTCATAGTCGCCTGTGGCAATCCTGCCGCAGAACTTCTTGCGGTTTCCCGTTTCAAAATCCTGCTTTGTTGTCACAAGTATATTTGCACTCGGATAGAGCCGCAGATACTCGGAAGCCCACTGACCGACAAGATGATTTGGCACAACAAACATGGATTTCTGGCATAAGCCGAGCCGTTTGCTTTCCTGGGCGGCGGCTACCATTTCAAAGGTTTTGCCTGCTCCCACCTTATGGGCAAGGAGTGTATTGCCGCCATAAAGGATATGGGCGATGGCATTGACTTGATGGGGTCTTAGTGTGATTTCTGGGCTTATACCTCCGAAAGTGATATGGCTTCCGTCATACTCACGGGGTCGCACAGAGTTAAATGTGTCGTTGTAATAACGGACAAGGCGGTTTCGCCGTTCTGGGTCTTTCCATATCCAATCCTGAAAAGCCTGCTTGATGGCTTCCTGCTTCGCCTGTGCCGCTGTAGTTTCTTTTGCATTGAATACTGCTTTTTTATTGCCGTGTTCGTCATACACATAATCAAAGATACGGGTGTCACGCAGGTTTAAGGTGTCCTCAATAATACGATAGGCGGAAGCCCTTTTCGTACCATAGGTGCTGTCCGCCTTTACATTCCCCATATCGGAGCTTTTATTCTCTATGAACCAGTCTCCGTTTATCGGGGTGTATCGTACCTTTAATCTGCCTGCGGCATAGCTTGACGGAGTTAAAAGCTCCATCACAAACCGCTGTATATCGTCCTGCGGTATCCAAGTCGCACCCAGACGGACGGAGATTTCCGCCGCCGAGAGGTCTTTGGGAATGACCTTTTTCAAGGCTTCCACATTGACTGCAAGTTCTGTGTCATTCGTCGCAGCAAGCTCCGCAACCGTCAGCTTGTTTCGGATATTGCCCGATAGATACTCGTCTGCGGCTACATAGGAAACAGGTTCACAGTTCGGTACTTTGTAGATAACACCTTGTAAATCCTGCACAAGCTCAGTCTGCGTTTTGCCTGTGAGCTGCTCCATATAAGGCAAATCAACACGGGCTTTCTCCCCGATAGAGAGGGCGAGGGCTTCGCTTGCGGTTTCAACAGAGGTAATCTCACGGTGGGGCTTGATAGTCCGCTTCGTGAACATATCCGCCTTCCGTTTGAAGTTGCCCTCATCATCAAGCACCTCCAAAGAACATAAAAGGAAGTAGCTCTCATCTGAAGCAAAAGCAAGATAGTTTCCTCGGCTGTTGATTAGACCATATTTTGCGGTATAAACATCATACAGACGGTTGAGGTTTTCCTGCTCGGTGCATATCATTTCCTCTGGGTAATCCTCGGTCTGATACTCAATGAGCTTACGCACACAGTCACGGATTTGTATAAGCCCTTTGATACGGTTTTCTGCGGTCATCGACACAGAAGCAGGTTGCATACGGTCATTCTCTCGGAAGTAAACCCTGCCGTCCACCAGAGTAAAAGAGAAGTTACGCACATTCGGGTCAGCAGGAACGGAAAGCTCCTGCTCATCGGAGATTTCATCAACCCCATTATCAAGCTCTGGGATTTCGCCGTTTATCCTCTGAACTGCATTGGACAGAAGCTCGGAAAGTGGTATATCCTTACGGGCTTTACAAACAGGCTCAAAAGTACCAAAGCGTGTGCTTTCCATCTTTATTTCGCCCAACACCATTTCGGGGTGTTCGACAAAATATCTGTTCATCGTAATACAGTTTCCGTCCGTATCAAGGTGTACCCAGTCTGGCTCTATATCCATCACTCGGTCACGCTTTTGCAGGATAAGAATATCGCTCGTGACCTCCGTGCCTGCGTTTGCCTTAAAGGTGTTGTCTGGCAGACGGATAGCACCTAAAAGCTCGGCTCTCTGGGCGATATACTTGCGTACCTTTGGGCCTGCTTTATCCATCGTGCCCTTTGAGGTAATGAACATCACAACGCCGCCGGCACGGACTTTATCCAGAGCCTTTGCGAAAAAGTAGTCGTGTATGAGGAACTTCTGGGCGTTGTATCGGCTGTCATTGACCCTTATCTCCCCAAACGGCACATTGCCGATGACTACATCAAAATGGTCGTCTGGGAGATTTGTTTTCTCAAAGCCCTCAATGGCAATGTTCGCTTTTTGGTAGAGCTGCTTTGCAATCCTGCCTGTGAGAGAGTCGATTTCCACGCCGTGGAGCTTGCTGTTTTGCATACTTTCGGGAAGCAGACCAAAGAAATTGCCTGTACCGCAGGACGGCTCCAAGATATTACCCTGTGAAAAGCCCAGGCGGTCAAGTGCGTCATACATCGCCTTGATAACAACAGGCGGCGTATAAAAAGCGGTCAGCGTTGACTCCATAGCGGCACGGTATTCCTCTGGGGAAAGGCTGGCATATAGCTCCTTAAACTCCTCCGCCCACGCCGCATTGTGTTCATCAAATGCCATAGAAAGACCGCCCCAACCGACATACCGAGATAGGACTTCCTGTTCTTCGGGTGTGGCAAGGCGGTTTTCGATTTCAAGCTCGTGCAGCAGGTTGATTGCCGCCATATTGTTACGGAACTTTTCTTTTGCTCCGCCGATACCGATGGCGTCATCGGTAATACAGAAATTATGACGGTCTGCGGCAGGAGTTTCCGTTTTTTCTTCGGGTGGTAATTCAGTTTTTTCCTGTTCCAATAGCTTTTGGATATAGCCGATTTTCTCCACTCGGTTTATCGGAAAGCCCACATTGTTTTGGAATGTGATGTCACGCAGGGACACATCACCGCTTATCTTGCCAACACTCTCAATAATATATCTGCGGTTATCTATGGCGATTTCCCTGCCTATGAGGTCGTCTGTGGATTGCTCCGTTTCAATGGCAGGAGCTTCTGAGCCATTCAGTTTATCGGCATACGCCTGTGGTTTTTCTTCGTCTTCCTCGGCTGTCCTGTACCAATCACTTTCGGTAGCCATAATCTCATCAAGGAGCTTTTCGTCCTCTTGGGTCAGCTCGGTGTGCTGTTCCAAGAATGGGATAAACTCATCTCTGCCACGGAGCAGGCTTTCTCGGTCATCTCCATATAGCTGTTCGCCCTTTGGCGATAAGGCATAATCGTAAAAATTCTTAATGTGAGCAATTAAATCTCCCTCACCATCGCCAATATCAAACCGCCCTTCATAGTTAAATTCCTCGCCGCCGATAACAGCCTTGATAACAAAATCTGTCTTGTGATACCACCCGATATTTTTATCGCCCTCACGCTCACGGTGCTGTTTCTCGTCCAAAATACCAAGCAGCTTATTACCCAGAGCAAAGCTCAAATCCGTATAGCGGTCATTAAGCTGTCTGTCATAAAAGGCAGGGTGTTCAGAAAAACCGATAGAAAACTGTATTCCGTCCTGCTTTTTCTCGGACGGTGTTTCTGTCCTCTGTTTCTCGGTTACGACCACTTTCAGATGGTCGTTTGCAGGATTTTCCGTTAGCTTTTCTTCAAAGTCGGCTCGGCTGTATTCCTGCCCCAAGATAGGGAACTCGGCATTTTGCAGGTAGACCTTTTCCTCAGTAAGTGTTGCAATCTCATATTTATCCGCACCGATATACACCACATCGCCCTCATTGTAGAGGTAGCAAAGTGGGTGCAGCTCCCTTAATTCCTCGGTGAACTTCCACCCATTACTGCGGCTGAAAACTGAGGTCGTTTTCCATTGTACCTGTGCAAGAAAGTCTATGAGCTGTTGAACGGTTGAGGGGTCGGACAGGTGCTGTTCCATTTGCTCGGCGATAACATCTGCAAGGTCGCTTCGTTCCACAACAGATAACAGGTCTTTTTCGTACCTGTCCAAGTCACGGATAAAGTCAGATAGCCGCAAAGCAAGGGTATCCCGTTTGTCAGCAGGCGGCAGGTCACGGTGGGCGTCGATAAAACGCTGCCTTGCTATTTTCCTCTGGGTGTCAATCTCATATTGGGGAGCTGACACGCTCTCAAGATAATCGGCATAATGGTCTTTTTCTTTCGGATTGAGATAGCGGTTATCCTTAATCAGCTCACGCAGACGCTTTTCAACCTCTGACCATTTCAACACAAGGTCGTGATTGGTATAAGTGCCGTTTCGGTCAATGGCAAGACCTTTGCTGTCATGCCAAGAATGACCGCTGAAACCATCGGGGAAGATGTGCGTACCGCCGCCCGTTCCATACTCATTTTTAAGGAACTCAATATTTTTCTGTCTATCCTCGCCCTTTTGAAATTGGCGGTAGATGCGGTATTTTCCGTCCGCAACGCCGCTGCCTTTCTGAAGTACGGAGTCAATATCTTCTTTGGAAATAGCAAAAGCAGAGGCTTTTTCGTCCTCTGCTTTTGCTATCATTTCGATTTGTTCATCTACGGTTGGAAGATTGACCCTGACCTCATCCTCTTTGGCAACGCTTACTTGTAAATCAGTTCGGTCAGTATCACTTCCTCCGCTTGGTTGCGGATGTTGTTCATCAGTCCGACCCACTGCATCGGTGCTTTCTCTTTCAGTTCCTCTGTCACGCCCTGCTCGGCTGAGAGCTGCTTCGTCAGAAGCTCCAACCTCTGGAGTGCTGTCTGCTCTACCTCGTGCAGATGCCCGTTCAGCCTGCCCGATGTCAGCAGATTGAGATAGGTCACTCGCTTGTGCTTCTCCAGATAATCCCTGTGCATCAAAGCGTACCTGCCAAGCGGAAGCTCTGGCTCTGTCGGTAATGTTAGGTCGAGAATAAGATAATCCCCCTGTCTGCTGTAAGTGATTTCGCTCATTGTATTCGCTCCTTTCGGGTTGTGGTCTGCCTTTATCATACTGAGCCTGCGTTCTTTGTGCAAAGGTGCGATTCTGGTCTTTTTCCGCCATTTGCACATTTCGGATAGACTGTGAGATTTCCCGTAACGCCATTTCCGCAATATCGCTCGTGGCAACGCCGATGGCGTTTATCGTTGCAGGGGTATTGAAATTTACAATATCCTCAAAATCATCTCGGTCAAAAAACTCATTCGTATCCAGACCGCAGCGGCTGATCAGCATAAAAGCAACGCTGTTTGCTGCCAGCCGCCTGTAAATGACTTCTATATTAAAGTCGTCCAGTTCTTCCAAAAAGCTGTCTTTCGTGCAGTCCTTTAACTGAGAAAAATAGTCTTGCAGATTGTCCTCCACGGCGTTCTTTGCCGTTTCCATTAAGGCAGAAGCAAGGTCAGTGCTTTCCGCATCTCCAAACCTGTCCGAGAGCCTTTCCATAACAGCCTGCTCGTATCGCTCATCCATCTGCCATATCGGAACAGGGCGGCTACCATAATAGCCCTCGTGGGTGTCGGACACATCAAAATAGTATTTCAGCGTATTTCTGCGACCTTTCGGGTCAAATACGGCAATACCCTTGCTGTCCTTATTGACCCAACGTTTGAACTGACTGTTCCAAGTTTCGAGCTTCGCAACGGCGACAGCATCGGGGCGTTGGGCGTATATTAAAAGCTGTTCGTCAAAACGGCATTTATAGTTGCGGCAGGCAGAGGACAGAAAGCCCTGCCACGCCTGCGGATTTTTTGCAACTGCAACGCCTGTACGCCGATACAACTCTGTGATTAGCTGATACTTCGCAGCCATTCAACCTACACCTCCTTATCGTTTCTGTTTCAAATATTTCTGTTTACTCACTCCGCACCACCGCCAAGAAAAGAAATGACCTTGTTCGATTTAATGCTCTTTTGCAGGTCATTGATGAGGGTAATATCCGCAACCGTAATGCCCTGCATAGAAAGAATATCGTCCATAGTCATAGCGGCAATCGCTTTTTCATCGGTAAAGCCTGCTTCCAAGACCTTATTCAAGACCTTGACGGCTTTCTGATTAACAGCCATATTCTAAATCCTCCTTATCGTTCTAAATCCTTGTGCTTCGGTGTTTTCTGCGGCGTTTGTTCCGCAGGTTTCGGCTCATAGGTCGCCCCGTTTTTCTGCATACGCTCGGCAAACTCGCAGATGTGGTACAGATTGCTGCCGACTTCGGTATGGTATTCATCAATAAAGCGGCAGGGATACTCCCGTTTCTCTCCCCAAGAGGTCGTGACAATGACCTTTCCGCCGTCTGGGATACGGAACATTTCTTTGTATTGAGGGTCAATAAAACGGATACCTTGTTCCGCTTTCTGGATATGCTTATCAAGCCATTCCTTCACATAACAATAGCAATAAAAATTATAGTCGCCTTTGGTGGGATTGCATCGAAGCAGAAAAGCGTGTTTCTCCGTATCTACACGGAAACCGTACTCAGTACAATAGTTGCCCTTTATCGCACTTTCGGGAAAATGCCTTGCAAACGCACTCATATCATAGCGGTTATGCAAAAGCCCTTTATCCTCCCGTAAAGCATTGATGACCGTATCAAGGTCTGCCTTAAATTCGTCATATTTCCATTGGGGTCTGGTATCAAACCAAGTGGTGTAAAAGCCATAGCCCGTTGTGGCAAAGTCACCACGCAGATGTCCGATAGTGCCTGTCTGCCCCTCAAGCTGCATGCTCTGGGCATAGGTGTATTTCTGTTCTGTCGGGGTTAAAGGTCTTGTCTTTATTTCATTACTCATTCGGCTGCTCCTTTCTTTCCTTTTTCTCCTTCTGCTCGTCTAAAATCTTGCGGATACAGACATCGCAGAAAATAACTGACCCGTCCTTATATCGGGGATAAGGACAGGTCGTGCAGTCATATTTTATTTTATCGCTCACGGTCATCACCGTTTTTCTGCTTCTGGGCAGGCTGATTATAGGGCATACGGCACTCTGACTGGTATCGTTCATTCAGCTTTTGCCGTGCAGCATCAAGCTCATTCGTGTAATAACCCCAGAAATAATTTGAGCCGCCCTTGCAGTACCAACACACATAAGGGTTGGGTGCGTTGGGATTGTGACCGATAACAAGCTCTGTACTCCCGATAGTACAGCTCTCAATGATTTCATAGTTCTGATTGGAGCGTTTTTCTTCGTCCATAAGCACCTCTCTATTCTTTGGCATAACGCCGATAGGCTTTTTCGCCCGTGGCTCTCATTTTTTGAACAGGGCGGCTCCCTGCAAGCTCTGGATGCTGTGCCTGCAGCTTGCGGCGTGTCCTGCTGACGCTCTCAAAGCTCGGCAGACCAAGATATTTGTGCTGCGTCATTATCTCTGCAAGCGGCATTGCCCCTGCATCCTTCAGACAGGCATTACAAAGTGCAAGATACAGCACCATATCGTCATTTCTGGCATCTTCATTCTTTTCCAGAACAGCTCTGACTTTCTTTTCAATGGTTTTAAGGTTTCTCATTGTTACCTCCATAAAAGAAAGGGCGGCATCTTTCAGCCGCCCAAACCACTTACTTATTCTTTCTGTTACGGATATTCAGCCATACCGCCGCACCCACAATGAACACGACAAGCACGATTGCGATAATGGTTTTAGCGTCCATCAATTAGTCCTCCTTTTTCTTCTTTCTGTTCTTATAGCCGACAAATCCGAGAACGCCCGCACCGACAACAGACAAAACCGCAAGGCTTACCCATAAGCCCAGATTGAAATCATCGCCTGTTTTCGGGGTATCCCTGAACTCATTGTGCATCTGCACGATAGCCGTAGCGTCCACCTTTACCGTTACCTGTTTATCGGCAGGAAGGATATATCCTGCGGAAGCCTTGTCGTTTACTTCGGATACGGTATAGTCGCCAATCCGCAAGCCCTCAATCACGATTTCTCCGTTCTTATCTGTCTTAAAGGTCTTGTCATAGTCCACGCCTGTCACACGGAAAGAGAAGTCCTCCACCTTACCGTCAGAGGAAGTCTTTACGATTTTAAGAGAGCCTTTCTGTGCTGCATTGATAAAGCCAACACCCGCCTTGTTTTCCACGGTGTAGGTCTTGCCGTTCTCTTCGATGGATACGGCATAAACATCTTCATCAAGCACAAAGCCTGTCGGAGCTTTGCTTTCCTTTACCAGATATTTGCCGTAGCGGAGTTCACTCATCTGGTAAACGCCGCCGTCAAGTTCTTTCATTTCGCCAAGCAGCGTATCGTCTTTATCCAGTTTCCCATCGCCATTAGTATCGGAGTAAACCTCAAATACCGCACCAGACAGCTTGTTGTCGGGATAATCCTCATCAACCTTTGTCAAAGCGATATTGCCCTTAATGAAGTAGTTGACAAGTTCAATTTCCACAACTTCGTCCACCTTGCCGATTGTCACGGCGATTTCTTCCTCGGAGAGTACATATCCCTTCGGGCTTTCGATTTCACAGATTATCCAAGTTCCATACGGCACTTTGGCAAAAGAAAAACTACCATCATCTTTTGATGTGGTAGCTGCAATCGCATTTTCCTTTGTAAACTCGGTAGTTCCTGTCTTAAAGATACCGATAACTGCACCGCCCAGAGCTTTTCCGTCCTCATCAGATTTCTTACCGCTTACAGAGCCGTAAATAATGTCATTTGTGATGGCTTCGCCCTCGTTGGCTGTAATGCGGACAGTTTCGGTATCCTGTCCTGCGTATTCAAAAATAACAGGGTATTTTGCATCGCTGACAATATATGCGGAGTTGGTCGAGATTTCCTGCACATAATAGCTGCCCATCGGCAGGTCGCTGATAGCTTTCCCGTGACCGCTTTCATCAAGGGAAATGACCTCAATCAGACCGTCCGCAGGAATGGTCTTTCCATCTGCGGCTGTGAGTTCCTCCGCCGCATACAAGCCAAAGGTCACATCAAAGATTTCTCCATTCTTGCCAATGCCGTAGGCTTCATCAATGGCAAGGCTCTTGATGAGGTCGATTTCAACACGCTGTCTTTCATTATAGAAAGAAGTAGCCGTTTCCGTTACATCAACATTCTGTCCTGCATACACAAGCTCAACAGAACGAACTTCCTCATTCAGCACCATTCCATACGTAGCTGTGATTTCCTTAACCTCATATTTTCCGAGATACAGTTCTTTGGATTTTGCTGTACCGTCCTTTCCTGTCGTAACGGTATCCACAACCTCGCCCTTGTTTGCTCTGACCGTTCCGTCCAGAGTGACAATATCCTCGGCTGCGGTAATCTCATAGACTGCACCCTCAAGACCGCTGACAGAGAAAATCGGCTGATACAATCCCTTATCGCCTGCCACGGAGCTGAATACTTCGCCAGACTTTTCTACTGTAATTGTACCTTTCTGTGCCATATTGGAACGTACTACCTCAATAACGGTAATGCCGCTTTCTTCCTCGGAATTTTCCTGCACCACATCAAAATAAACAGGCTCGGAATTTAAGACATACCCATACGGGGCTTGTACTTCCACAAGGGAATAGCCTTTGCCGTATTCCAATGTCTGCGGTGTGATTAGGTCGCCGTCTGCCGTAGTATAGAAGGTGTCAATGGTCGTCACTTCGGGATAAATGAAAGTCATAGTCACAAGATTTCCATTCGGGTCGTAAATCTGGAAGCCTGCACCTGCATACGGGATTGTATTGCCTGTTTCTGCATCTTTCTTTACGATTTTGATATAGCTCTCAAAGTTAGCGTTGTTGATAAGGTAGCGGTAGGTCTGACCGTCCTTGCTGATAAACACATCAAAGTCTTTCATCAGTTCACGCCCCTCCCAACCAAAGGTCTGGCGGACGGTATAAATGCCATACGGCATATCCTTTGTCTGGGCAAAACCGTTCTCGTCACATGTCAGCACATCACGCTCGGTTTCCTTTGCATTTTCATAGCTGCCTGCGGATTTGAGGAACACTTCAAATACCGCACCTTCTTCGGGTGTTTCAATCTGGGTTTCCCCGTTATCCGTATGCTTGATGAGTGCGATATTGCCTTTGATGACCTGTTCATTCACATCGTTTGCGGTACTGTTCAGCTCTACCGTGTATAGCTCTGGTTCTGCACCTACCTTGTGGATTGCGGTATCCAGAAGATACCCCTCGGACGGGCTGATTTCACGGACAGTCCAATCATTATCACAGATATAATACTTGGTCGTAAACTGACCGTTTTCATCAGTCGTGTAGGTGTCAATCAGTTCCTCACCTTTATAGATGCCGTAAACCGCACCTGCAAGGGAAGCGTCGCCCTGCGGAGAACCTGTTTCTGCATCGGTCTTTGTCACAGTCACTTGGAATTTCTTCAACACATTGTCGAAGCTGCGTTTTGTGACCTTGTTCCATTCAATCGGAGCTGTCTGGGAAGCAGGAACGACATAGCGGACTGCGGTATCCACTTCCTCAACCACATACGGGGTATCGCCACTGATAAGGACATTTTCAAACTTAGCCAGTCCGTTTTTATCAGTCACGGCATACTCGTCAACAGGCAAGCCGCTTAAAGATGTGCCATAAAGGTGGAATTTCATTCCCTCCACCAGATTGTCCTCGGAAGTCTTGACGATTTCCAGACTGCCACGCTTCAAAGTATTGCTGAAGGTCACAGTAGAGGTTTTTCCTCCGATAAGTGTGACAGTCTGGGTTTTCTGCGGCTCATAACGGTCAATAGACTGTTCTGTGACCGTATAAGTGCCAGGGAATAATCCCTCCACGGAGACAGAGCCGTCCTTTCCTGTCTTAACTGTTTTATTGAAGTTATCACCTTTGATTGTAAAAGAGATGCCCTCCACAACTCCGTCCTCAGAAGTCTTTTTGAGGGCAATCGTGCCTGTCGGCGTTTCGATATTGATATATGCAGACACGGTATCAGCATTCTCCACACCTGTTACCAAATCCTGCAAGTTCGGGTCGCCATAGGCAATGAGCTTTGCACTGCTGCTGACAGTCGGCACATTGTTCCTCTTTGCCGTAATGCGGACAGAACCGCTGATAGCTACGGTGGAGCTGATTGTCAGCTTATTTCCAGACTTCGATACACTCACATTGCTGTCAGAGCTTGAAAAGCTGTAATCGGAAAGGACGCCGTTGCTGTCCGTCAATGTGATGCTGTACTTTCCGTCCTTGTAGGCAAGCTCCTTTGTGATGTCATTCTCACCGCCAGACATAAAGCTCGGAATGGTGTTATGCTCACGCAGCATTGCAACAATCTGGTCATACACTGCCCTTGCTCCGCTGTTGGCATAATTTGAACCGAAGTGCAGGCTGTAAACGGTGGTGCTTGTCTGGTTATATGAGCCTGTGGCTTCACGGCAACCTGTGACAAACTCCCATACGAGAGTCTGCGTGGCAAGCCATTTTTCATCATCACTTCCCGACAGATTATTTCGGTTGCCCTGATACCCATAGAGCAGGGCAAGCCCAACCGCCTTTTTCTGGTTGGCTGAAAGTGCGTTCCAAGTATCAGAGGAAGCCTTTTTCAAGGTGTTTCCTGTTTTCAGCGGTACTCCCGGCTGAATACAAAACGCATTCTCGCCATCCACAAACATACGGTACTTGTAATTTCCTGTTCCGCCTGCGGTATAATCACCGATATTCGCACTGGAATTGTACCTCATCGCATTACCTTTGCTGTCATAGGTGTGAGAAAAGGAAATTGTCCCGATGTCACCCGCAGCAAACGCTGTCGCAGGCATTATAGATAATGCCGTGACCGCAGCCATTACAAAAGCCGCAGCCTTTTTGAACAATTTAGGGATTTTCATAGTTACCTCCTGTAATTTGGATTGAATATTTTGCCTTACTGACCGAAAAAAGCTGCCCGTTATGGACAGCTTAAAGTATTTCTTTTCTCGGATAGTTACTGGCAGTAGTTAGGGGGTGAGGTGTGGAGAGGGGGAATCCAAAATAATGGCTATCCACTCAAATGGGCAGACCTCGCCCTCGGTGTGTGGCTATCTCTCGTGAGCCTTGTTCCGCTGCAAGTGTCGGTTATAAAACTCCAACGCCTTGACAACAAAATCCGTTTCCTGCCCTCTGGGAACAGTCTTTGGAATGAGCTTGGTTATCCTCTCGTCACGGAAAGCAGGTTTTTCCTTCTGATTGGGCTTTTCTTCCTCCATAATGGACTGGATAACCTCGGAAGTGAGCTTGCCATCTTGGTTATACTTCTTCATTTTGATAGCCTGTGCCAATGACGGGGTAGCATCGTTGTACTCCATTGCTTCAAGCAGGGTGTATTGCTGTTCCTCGGTCAGATAAGAAACCTCAACCGCAGGACGAAAAGCAATCTGCCTTTCATCTACCATTTGTAGGATTTCGGGAACAAGCTCCGTTAGACGGATATAGCGGCGTATCTGGTCTTTGCTTTCTCCAACAAGTTCTCCTAATTCCTCATCAGAACGCCCTTTTGATAAATTAGTCGCCAATGGCGACGCATTTTCTTTTGGGGGTCTGCCTGCCTGTCGTTTCATAGCTTCCAACCGCATTTTATACGCAAACGCTTTCTCACTCGGCAAAATAACAGAGCGTTGGAGATTACTTTCCACCATAACAATAATGGCTTCATCACGGGTAAGCTCTTTGACCTCGCATTTCAGCGTTTCAAGTCCTGCAAGTTCACAAGCCTTTTTTCGCCTGTGACCACTGATAAGCTCATACCGTCCGTCCTCTTTTAAGCGAACTGTCGCAGGGGTCATTACACCGTTTCGCTTGATACTCTCAACAAGTTGTTCCATATCTTCGTCCATCAAAACCTTAAACGGGTGGTCTGGAAACTCGTCAATCTCCGATATGGGAATATCCCGTATCTTGCTTAGCTTTGCTTCCTCACGGCTTTCGTCCGTCTGAAAAAGGTCATCGTATGCGGTCAGCTCGATTTTGGTTTCTCTGCTTCTCGCCAATCTCTGCCACCTCCTTTCCTAACTGCTCATAGGCTGCGGCAACCTTGCCGCTTTTGTCGTAAGCAAAAATACTTTTGCCTTCTGCGGTAGCTTCCACCGCACGGATAGAATGAGGTATCTCGGTATCAAATACCTTGATTTTCTTACCGTATGCACTTTTGACCGTTGCCGTAATTTCCTTAGAAATGTTGGTACGGGGCATTACCATAGTCATTAAGATACCGTCTATCCGCAGCTTTGGGTTGATTTGCCGCTTGACCATTGATACGGAGCGAAGCAAAAGCTCCAGACCTTTAGCCGAGAGATAGTGGGGCTGTGTCGGGATAATCACGCTGTCAGCCGCCGCCAGAGCATTGATGGTTATCATGCCTAAGCTCGGCATACAATCAATAAGCACATAATCGTAATTCTTTTTAACCTCATTGACATAGGTTTTCAGCACACGCTCACGGCTCATTGCATTGATTAGCCTTACCTCAAAGCCCGACAGCTCAATGTTTGACGGAAGCAGGTCAACGCCCTCTCTGTGATGGATAATACCCTGTGAAGCATCAAGCGTTTTATCGTCTATGATGTTCTGCATCACAGTAGAGAGCGTTATGGGAATATCGTCTGGTCTGTTATAACCCAGAGCCATCGTGAGATTTGCCTGTGCATCGGCATCAATCAGCAGGACTTTTTTACCCTGCTGCACCAGACTTACACCCAGATTGACCGCTGTGGTTGTTTTTCCGACACCACCTTTCTGGTTAGTCAGAGCAATTACTTTGCAATTTGACATAGATGCGTCCTCCTTTCGCATAGATTTAGCCACTTTGTCAAGGTGGCTATGTAAACAGCACCAGAGAACGCAAAAAAGCCGCCTATTCTTAAAATCAATAAGAATAAGCGGCTTTGTAATTTATCTTAGACATATTCAATTTTCATTCTCTTGGTCGGTGCATTTATGACCTTAAAAATAAGCTCGTCAACACAATCCGTATATCTGCCTTGCTGAATAAGCTGATTTTTTAACTCTACAAGGCTATGTATCAAAAGTTTTCTTTCGTGGCTATCCAAATACAGATGATTAAATTCCTCTCTCATAAGCACACCTCCACTTCTTTAGCTTCATTATATTGGAAAGCAGGGGAAAGGACAAATCTGCAAAAAGGGACAAAAATAAGCGTACCACTATTTCTAATGATACGCCTATCCTCATTAAATCACTTCAAAATGCTTCAACGCATCCTTTATCGCTTCCACTTTCTCCGCTGTCGGATGCTTCCTCGGCTGTTTCAATTCTTCTACCGCATTAGGAGCATCATACATCGGCAATCCTAAATCTCTCTTTACCTCTGCGATATATGCAGTATGTACTTTGAAGCCATATTTAGCTTCTATGTACTCCTTTATCATTTTGTAGGTCACTCGTTCCTTGGGCTTGTATTCTTCGGCTCTTTTAGCGATATTATCAAGCGGAACTTTTCCCTCACCCTCACCAAACTCAACTTTTACGTTGATATGTCCGTCTGGCTTTTTGTGGGAAAGCAGTACTACCGTCTCCACATGC
>ENA-OPDE01000150-OPDE01000150.1-human-gut-metagenome-genome-assembly--contig:-NODE-150-length-48812-cov-6.093422_pt1 | contig 48812 bp, 40 predicted proteins | sample MGYA00241261_ERZ501502 | MGnify/ENA primary metagenome ERZ501502 (study PRJEB25962, sample SAMEA2042450) | human gut metagenome | biome: human gut; feature: human-associated habitat; material: faeces... | reverse complement strand
AAAAAAATAAGCCTCAAGAGACTTTTTAATCATTTTGGAGCTCCAACTCTTTAAAATTGATTGATTAAGAAGTCTCTTCAAACTTACTACACCCGCCGCCAGCTTGTACTTTTTATACTGACGTACCGCAAAGTGTTCCGGTTCTTCTTTCTCCAGTTCCTCAAACAGCATATCTACTGCATTTTTGAATGTCTCATCATCTTCCCTTGTCTCCGATGCATTGATAAATTCAAGCAGGGTTGCAAAGTTCTGTTCCTCTTCCGGTGCTTCATACCAGATGTATCCAATCAACGCACAGTACAGAAGTCTTTCTGCTTTCGTCCAAAAATCCTCACTGGACTTCTCCCCTTCCCCTTTAGTATTTACCATGATGGTATTCACCAGTTTCAAAATATCTTTTTCCGAATGGATATAGTGGAATGGGTTATAGTGCATACTCTTGGAAAAATTGATCGTATTCAATACTTTCACTTTATATCCATGCCGCACCAGCATCTTTCCGCACTCAATGATGATCGTCCCTTTCGGGTCCGTAACTACATAACTGATGTTTTTTCCCATCTGCATCAGATTCGGTTTTACATAAAATCGGGTCTTTCCGGAACCAGATCCGCCAATCACAATCACGTTCTTGTTCCTCGCAAATTTCGGATTCTTGGGTCTGCCATTCATGGTCAGCCGTTCGGTCATAGTAAGAAGAATATTGTTCTCGAATACCGGGTCGATAAAAGGTGCAATGTCTTTTGCAGTCCCCCATCTTGCCGAACCATACTCCACTCCCTGCCGGAACTTCTTGGCATTTTTCCCTTTCAGATAGACCATGAGTTTTACTCCCACGGCTCCGGTCAGCCCAACCAGCAATTCGTTTTTATGCATACTTGGAAGAATCCTGCTAAATGCCAGCTGGAAATTCAGAACCAGCACCATCAGTCTCTCTATCATGGAATTGCCTACACAGTATTGATACAGCCATGCCAGCTTATTTCCCACATAAAAAATCAGGATATATGGAAAATTCATCAGAACAATCCGAAGTAGCTTATGTACATCCATGGGCGGTAATCTCTCCAGGTATCCTTTTCCTATACCAAGCAATTTCTTTAATCTGCTCATAATGATGGCTCCTTCTCCTTTCCTTTTGTTTTCTCCAGTTCTCTGTGCTTTTTAAGCGATTTGGAGATCGCCTGTTGAAGTTTCTTCCTTACCGATGGCTTCTTATCCTTGTTCAGAGATTTACCTGTATATTCCCGAAAAGCTGCGGTCATCACATCGGCATCCCTCGCTTTAAAGAACACATAATATCTTGGCGGGTCAGCATTCACATCTTTTTTCAGACTGAAATCAATGCCATACTTCTTCGCAACACGCTCAAAAGACTTGATATTTCCATCCGTAATCTCAATATTGGAAAGCTCCACATTCTGCTTCATCAGCTTATCAATGCTCTGCTTTCCCCGGTACGTTTTATCCTCCTTATCCTGTTTCGTCTGTCTCTGCCCCTGCTGTTGCTGTCGTTTCTCCTGCTCCATCTTTGCAAGAGATTTTGTCATTGCTGCCTTTAACAGATTAGCTGTAACCTTTCCACATCGGATACAAAGCGAGACTGTTTTTTCGTTTACTTCGTCCTGCAATCTTTCTCACTTCCCTTCTGTTCTTTACTCCTCTGCCCCATACATATCATGCTGTACCAGTGCAGAATAATAATTACTGATCGTAAGAGGTGCGTTGTATAAAACGGTAAGAAGATACTGCCGGATATTGATTACCTTACTGGTGTTCTCTTTCAGGCATTTCAGAACAAACCGAATGTGTTCAGAATTTAGTTTCAAAAACTGACTCTTAACCACATCTCTTGGCTTTCTGTCCCCACCTATCCGGATAAACTCCTGTTCTGAACAGATGGTATCCACAATCAGCTCCACAATTTCGTTCAGCATGTCCCGGTTATACACATCAACCAGATATTCATACCCAATGTTGTTCAGAATCATCTGGTGGTATACCTCTCTTTCCATTCGTTTTCTGTGCATTTCTTCACTTTCTTCGGAATAGAAAGAAAGATACTCAATATCACTCCTATCAGTATCACTTATTTCAGTCTTATTATCCTCAGTATCATTACCTGGCAGTTTGGACACATCTGCATCTGTCATATTGACATTTCCTGAAATGTCTTTTTGACGTATCTGGACATCCCTTTTATACGCATCCTGTTTTGTACATTTGCGTACATAAATCCTATCGGGTTTGCCTAACCCCTGCCGTATCCTTGTAATCAGTCCAATTCCTTTCCGACTGTCAAGCTCTGCTAACAGGTTCCCGACCTTTTTCAAGCCACATCCCATCATGCCGGAGATCTGCTCCTGGGAAAAATAGATATATACTTTTCCCTCTTCATCCAGCCACCGATTCTTTATGGATAGCTGCATCCGGTCAAGTAAAAGTCCATAAAGCAGCTTCGCCTCACAGGACAGATTCTTAAACTGAGCATTTGTAAAAAGGACTTTAGGCACACGATAGAAAGAATATGCTTCTGCTTCCTCTCCATAATGAAAAGGAAATTCATATGTATTACCCTGTGTTTCGATGCTCCTTCACTTCTTTCATAGCCTTCACAATGCAGTAACCCAGGCATGGGATATGCTTGCCATAGGGACAGCCCTCACACGGTTCCCAATGGGTTGACTTTTTATGCGGCGGCGGGGAAGAAAGAAGATAAAAACATTCTTTTCTTGTGCATTTCTTTCTCCCGGCACTAAAGAAGTAACAGTACGCACAATCCGAGGGCTTATCCTTTGCATACCTTACTTCGCCCATCTTTCTGCTCCTTTCCTTCTTTCATTCTGCTATACTGTTCATCTGATTCTTTTCCAACCTTGACACAGCAGTATAAAACAAATCCATATACCAGAAATACTACAATCGCTGCAGCGATCAATACTGTTTTCATCCCATTTCTTCTCCCTTCACTTTCTTTTCAGTATTAACAAAAAGAGCATCTATGAATCATCATCCATAAATGCCCTTCCTGTTTTCAGAAATCTTATGATCTCTTATTTTTTCTTCTTTTTACGAAGAATCACAGTGCCGCCAACGCCTGCCATTCCAGCTCCTGCAAGCAGAATCCAGAGCAGGATTGGGGTGTTATCCCCTGTTTTTGGTGACGTAGATGTTTTGGTGGTTCCTGTATCTTTCTGTGTTTCCGGTGTTGGTGTCTCCGTTGGAGTCTCTGTTGGAGTTTCCGTCGGCTTCACTTCATCTTTCATCACAACTTTCTGGATTTCTCCAGTATCTTTTACAGTGAACTTCACATCCTCTGCTACCAGGTATCCATCTGGTGCAGTTTCTTCCCGGAGGGTGTACTCTCCAATCGGAAGCATTTCAATATAGTGTGGTTTTTCTTCTGATGTCCAGCTCTCCACTGTCTTACCATCTTTATCAAGGATTGTCAGTTTCGCTCCCGGCAGTTCCTTACCAGAAATATCGGTCTTGGAAATCTGCACTTTTGTCACATCATCTTTCATTTCCACTTTCTGTACCTCACTGGTATCTTCTACCGTAAAGGTAATGCTTTCCGCAGTAACATAACCATCTGCTGGAAGTGTCTCTGTCATCGTGTACTTCTTACCAACTGTCAGTTCCTTGATGATATGTGGTTCTTTTCCTGATGTCCATTCGTCCACGGTGTTTCCACTCTCATCAGTCACTTTCAGTTTGGCTCCCTCAACCTCTTTTCCATCGGTTAGAGATGTTTTGGTAAATTCTACGGTTGTTGCCTCATCTTCAAAAGTAAATTCATAAGACAGAATTTCTTTTTCAGCTCCACCATACTCAAAAGTAAACTCCTGTACCTGATCTGTAGTTGCAAATCCCGGTGCTGGAGAAGTTTCTTTCACATAGTAGGTGTAACCAAGAGGAAGATCCGCAGTAAAGGTCAATTTTCCGTCTTTATCCGTAGCCTGTTCTTCAATCACAGTATCCGCCTTCAGGATCACATCACCTTTTGCATTGACAATATCATCCTTATTACACAGAGCAAATACAGCTCCTTCCAGTACACGGTCAGAATCTTTCTCTTTTTTCAGCACTTTCACTTCTGCTTTCTGACGTTTGTTCTGCCAGTCCGCAGAGTAAGTAACTTCCGCAGTATTCTGGTCACGGTAAGTCAGGTCAACCTCACGGGCTTCCCCATCAAGGACATAACCGTTTGCTGTCTCTTTCTCTTTGACATAATATTTGCCAAGAGGGAGATCGGTCAGTTTTGCCACACCAGTCTCATCTGTTGTAATAGTTGCTACCAGTGCATCTTTTTTGTAATAATCCTCACTTTCACCGTCTGCTGCTTTAATGTCCTCTAAGGCGTAAACCTCAAAAGTAACGTCTTTTAATGAACCAGAGAGATACTCAAACAGATGCTTGATCCAGCCGCCAACGGAATCCAGTGCAGATACTTTGTCCAGGAACTCACCTTTTTTATTGATGATCAGTGTTCCTGTCGGTACAGCATCTTTCATTTCTACTTTCTGAATTTCTTCCGTATCCTCCACAGTAAATGTGATCTCTTCTGCCATCAGATAACCATAAGGAGCCATTTCTTCACGAAGTGTATAAGTCTCCCCGGCGGTCAGTCTTTCAATCAGATGTTCTTCCCCTTTTACAGATTTCCATGTGTCTACCACATTTCCATCTTTATCAAGTACTGTAAGAGTTGCACCGGAAAGCTCTACTCCTGTTGTAATATCTGACTTCTTGAATGTTACTTTTGTTGGTTGGTTCTTAAATACAGATTCCAGTTTTACAACTTTCACATCCTGTCCCTGATATTTCGCAGTTACTTCCAGTGTCTCAAAAGAAGATACATAACCGGCAGGAGCCGCAAGCTCCTTGATATAGTAAGTTCCGAATGGCAGATCAAGGTCGAATACAGCCTTTCCATCTTCGTTGCTGACTGCTTTTCCAAGCAGAGTGTCTGCTTTCACAACCACTTCTCCATGAGCGAGAATATCTTCCTTTGCATAAAGTCCAAATTCTGCACCTGCTACAACCGTCTCATTTTCTGCATCCTGTTTTACCACGGATACTTCTACTTTCTGGCGGTCATTCTCAAAGATAGCTGTCTGCTCGATCACTGGTGTTTTCTGATCTTCATAAGAGAAAGTAACGGTCTGTGCTTCCTCATTTAACACAAAACCATCTGGTGCTGTCTTTTCGACAACCTTATAAATTCCAAGAGGGAGGTCAGCAATCTGTGCTTTTCCGTCTTTATCGGTTGTAACGGTTCCCACTAATGATCCAGAAGCATATTCCAGAATACGGTTGCCCTGGTCATCTTTCTGGAAATCCGCTGTATAAATGTCCTCAGCTGCGTAGACTTCAAAAACTGCACCTTCCAGAGTTTCTTTCTGATAAGTGAAGTCATCTTTAAATCCATTCAGAACCTCACCCTGTTTTACAATGTTCAGTTCTCCTTTGACCGGATGGTTTTCATATGCAATCTCGATAATGACATCGCCAGAGGTTCCATCCATCTGATATGCTGTGTTGGAATCTACATTCACTTCATAGTAATTCTCATTCAGAGTATATCCATAAGGTGCATTTACTTCTTCAATGCGGTAATGTCCGATTTTAAGATTCTGAGGAAGTATTAAATATCCCTGCTCATCTGTAAAATAGGATTTATGTTTTACCGTAGTCGGATAAGTTGTTACTTGCTCCACATATTTTTCAGTGTCCATGTTGAAAATCTTGAACTCTGTATTCTTCTGAAGCACTGCCTTTTTCGTCTCATCATCCTGTTTGATGATTTTCAACTTCGCTTCAAACTCTTTATCCAGCATCACTCTCCACACCTGCGGTGTAGTTGGATGGTTCTCTGTGATCTGTACAATGAAATCATCTACTGGAGTGTAGTTGTGCGGAGTCGTTGTTTCACGGACGATATACGTTCCATAAGAAATCGCAATACTGCAGGCATAGCCTTTCTCGTCTGTAAAGATTTCTGTTGCACCGTTTTCCCCGATCACTACTGGTTCGGCAGAGTCAAAATCATAGCTGCCATCCTCTTTTACTTTCAGGGAAGATACCAGATAAGCGGTAAATCCTGCCCCTTTCAGTAAGTCGGCATCGGTCTTTCCGTTATTTGCTGCTTTGATAATCTGGAATGGTTGCTTCATTACCTGCTCCAGAGACAGACAATCACGTTTTACTTCTGCTACAAGGTCTCCCTCATAATTGCAGACCAGATCATGTTCTTCCTCATCTGCCAGATAACCGGTTGGAGGCGTAATCTCTTTCACATAGTAATTACCAAGATATAATCCATCCACAGAAGCCTGTCCATTCTCATCTGTTGTAAGAGTGGCAACCTGTTCTCCTGCTTTATAGATCACACCAGTAGCACCATCCGGATGCACAATATCCTCACGGGCATACAGTCCATAAACTGCTTTTTCCAGAGTGGCATCGCCCTGTGGAACTGCCTTTTTGGTTTCTTTATCCTGCTTCTGCAGAGAAATCTTAGCTGTCACACGTTCATTTTTGAATGTATGCTTAAATGTCTGTTTTGCTTCTTTATCATTGGTATAAGAGAATGCAAACGTATAAACATCATCTGTATTTCTCACATACCCTTCCGGAGCCTGCACTTCTTTCACATCATAAGAAAATCCAAGCGGCAGGTCTGCTGTAAACTTCGCTGTTCCGTCTGCTCCTGTTGTCGCTTTCTGGATCAGTGTCCCTTTCTTTACAATGGCAGTTCCATCCACGTTGGTAATGTCACTTGCAGCATAAAGTCCAAAGATTCCTCCATCCAGAGGATTTTCTGTATCTCCATCCTGTTTTGTTACCATTACCTCTACTTTCTGTCTGTCATTAGTAAAGGTTGTCTCAGAGAAAACAACGTCCACATTCTGTCCTGCATAAGACAATGTTACTGTCTTTTCCTCTCCAGCATTATAGAATCCTGTCGGAGCCTGTTTTTCCTTTACAATATATGTACCAAGATACAGGTTTTTAAGAACGGTGGCTCCATTCCCATCTGTTGTCAGGTTCTCTTTTACCAGATCGCCCTTGCTGTAAACTTTTGTACCATAGGCAGTTTTAATGTCTGCTCCTGCATACACATCATAAACAGCACCTTTCTGTCTGCGTTTCTCATACTTAAATGTTGTGCCGTTCTCTGTTACATCTGCACCAACCAGAACCTCACCTTCTTTGTAGACAGTAAGCTGTCCCAGCTGTTCTTCATCTGGAACAGTAACGGTTGTGGTCTTGCTGACTTCCAGTTTCACATTGTAAGCTGTCGTATTGATACGATATCCTGTTGGAGCTGTAATCTCTTTCAGATATACGGTATCCTGCGTCTTGATGATCTGTACGGACGCTTCACCGTTTGCATCAGTCGCAGGTAACTTTGTGATCAGTTTGGTGCAGTTTGCATCACTGTATAAGCCAAACACTGCCCCTGCCAGCTTCGCATTCGCCTTGGCATCTTTCTTAATTACCTTAACGCTTGCGTACTGTACCCAGGTTACTTTAAAGTCCACATATTTCTCATCATCAACACCTTCGCCAAATACCAGTGCTAAGTCCTGTGAACCAGAACCCGTACTGATTTTGTAAGCAGAATAGTCTTTCGTTACGCTTCCTTTCATCGTAGCAGACCAGCTGCCTGCCACATCACTCACCTGTGTCAGAGGTGCGGATAAGTAAAACTTGGTTCCACCATTGATTTCTACAGCTTCACCCGCCTTACTTGTCTTTCCTGTGGTTACGTTATGAAGTTTCACACCACTTGGAAGTTTCATCGTGATACTCTGCAGTTCATCTGCCTTAAATGTGATCTCCTTTGTTCTCTGGCTATTGCCATCCACATAAGCGGTCACATCTGCATCCGAAAAACTCATATCCACATCTGGAATTTCTGGTTGTGAAACACAGTAATCATAGAGCTTCATGGCAAGTGTTTTGGCTTTGCTGCTTGCTCCCGAAAATGCGGCCTCTCCGCCATTTGCATAGGAAGCCGCCAGATGAACAAGAATAAATCTTGCACCCGCACTTAAATTTCCATAACCGTTTTCCTCTGTGAAGAAGCCTTCATCTCCAGAAGCTTTTGTACCGTAATAACAAACTTTTGCCAGTTTCTTGCTGTCACTCAGCTTTGTAATATCATAAGTACCACTTCCTGGACTGGATTTTGACGGCTCCACGCAATATGCTGTTGCAGAAACATTACCGAACTGAACTGTATATTTATAGGTCAGGTAGCTTCCATAGCCATAATCAGAGTACTGATAGCAGGTTCCTCTGGTCACTGTTACTTTCTTGGTAGTCTGTGTTGAAACATCTGTTGCCATAAAAGTAACCACTTCCCCTTCATCCATTGAATAAAGGTCAATACCATTTTCCGCTGCCTGATCCATTACTTCGGAAACAGTTAATCCAGACTCTTCATCCGTTGTTGTTTCTCCATCTTCGGTCAGATCTGTTACAACTTCCGTCTGCCCGTCTGCATCCGCATCTTCCTCAGCATTACTGGAATCCTCTGTCTCGCCAGCATTTCCTTCACCGACGGTATTTTCAGAAGTATTCTGTTCGGTCAGCTGTTCTGTTTCCGGTTCTTTTACGGTTACATTTCGACTGATACGATAAGAGGGATTTCCACTGACAGGTTCTACCTTATAAACTGCTTTATAGGTATCTGCCTGATGTGAGTCAAATTCTTCCCCGGCTTCATTTTTCGCTTCATACAGTTCTACTTTTACCTTGGCTTCATTGATTCCCTCAATACCGGAAAAATCCACCTTAATGTCAAAATCAGAACCATAATCAATGCTGTAATCATTGGCAGTTAAAATCTCATCTTCTGCCAGCTTATCTTTCACCGCTTCCAGTTCCGGATACTGTGCTTCAAAAGAAGAAGCTGCTTTATCCGGTTCTGCTGCATAAGTTGTCATCGGTTGTACCACAGCACTTGCAATCGTAATAACAGATAATACGCCAGACATTACTCTCTTCAATGTCCCTTTCATTCTCAATACCTCACTTTGCTTTATTTTTTCTGTTACCGGTTTACAGGCTTTCACCTGTCTGATACAATCATAGGCATCACCCCGTTTTAATTTATTTGTGCTAAAATCACTACTGATAACAGCACAGTCATACGTCGGAACCTGCATAAAAGCGAGGCTCCGACGCATGGTCTACTGTCATCGCCCGGCAAACCGGGCATAACAAAAATAAGGATTGAGCATTTTTCCGATCAGAAGAGAACTTCCACTGGCCGCAAAATGCGTAGCTGAGCTTTCATCCTCTTCTGACCTTTTATTCAGTTGTCAAGGTGCAATGGATTGGGATAAATCATTTGAAGTGTTGTCTTAAATGACTTTGCCCTCTTTCCACTAATCACAGGCGGTAGAGGACAAAAGGTCAGAAAAATTTCAAAAAAATTTTTTAGAATATAAATGCTATTTAGAATTGAAAATAAACTTACGGGGAAACTGCTTTACACATGCAGCTTCCCCTCCTCATTTTACTTATCTTTTTCTGCCATCTTCATCAAAATTCTTCTCTATTTTATTAAGAGCATATTTCAATATTTCTGTTACGGCATTTCTCTTTACTCCATTTTCTTTTGCAATCTGCTTATGTGTTTTCTGGTTCCAGTAAAATTCCTGAACCACTTTTCTCTGCTTATCACTAAGTACACTCATCATCTCTTCTGTAATCTGCTGACGGTTCACACGTTCTTCTACATCCATAAGCTCATCTTCCATTCCTTCAAATTCTTCAGAAATGCCACTATATGAGATACAACGACCTCTATCACGAGTAGCCAGGTTATGTGCTAGACGATCCTCACCAATCAGCATCAATCGCAGATACCATTCTTCCTTTTCAAAAAAACTTTCCTCTAATTCACAAAAACACTTCTTCTCACGAAGTCCTGTTTCTGGATTCCAGGTATTATACTTTTCATCTTCCTTTCGCTTCTTTTCCGTCACAGAAGAATAACCATAACCAAGTTCCAAATTTACCGGAAACACAGTAGCTCTGTTTCCAATGCCATAAACTGCGTATCCTGACTGATATACGATAATATGTACTTCATTCACCCCTGTTCCGGTTGTCTTATGAGCAACTACTGGAGATTCTCCAGTACGAAGCTGTTTCGGTGTAGGAAGTTTTTCTCCTCTCTCTGGTGTGTCGATCAGTTCTTTTAGTGTTCTTAATGTCAGCATAATTGCCACCCTTCCTGCAGGAATCGGTGACAAAAAGAAAGGCAGCTAAGCTAAATAGACCCCGATTCCGCTAATTTTTTTTATTAGCGGAACCGAAGCTCCAGCCTGCTGCCTTCTGTATGGAAAAATCAGTTGCACAATCTCTGTGCTAAGATTCAACCAGCATTATTTACTTCTATTTACTACTGATGCGGTATCCGTCTTGTCCTCTTTTTCTTTCTGACGGATTTCCTTTAATACATCTGAATAATCACCAAAGGCATCATAGGGACACCTGCGGCGAAACTCCATTTCTTCCTGAGTCATGGGCTTTTCCTCCTTCATTTGATGTAATTAAATTCTAACAAACATCTATCTGAAACTCTTCACAGCCCATAATGTAATTTCTTATTATTTCACAGTCTATAATGTTGACATAAAAAAAGTGATATAAATAATCTCTGTGTAATATACAAAGAATATTTATATCACTATGTATGCTGCAACATTCTTTTCATAATCGACATCATAAGTATTTGATCTGTTTCGTTTAGCTGTTTCCAACAATGTTCCATTTCAAATAATTTATTTGATGTTGTCTTTGCCTCACTCGACAATAATTTATCTGGTGTAACATCAAGTACTTCAGCTATACTAAACAACTTTCCTAATTTCATTTCTGATCGAGCTGTTTCTATCAGGTAAATGGTATTCTGCGTTACACCTATTGCCTCAGCAAGTTCAAGCTGAGACATCTTTTTCTTTTCTCTATAATATCTGATCTTGTTTCCAACTTCCCGCAAGTTTTCAGACTTTGAGACTTGTGGCAATACCATTCACCTCCTTTGTAAATAAAAAATAACCCCAAAGCAAATAATTAGATTTAATCTAAAAATGGGCAGACTCCTAGCGTGTTACTTCACTTATTCTCCATAACATGCTTATCCTTTTGGTACAGCACCCAATAAATTGTTGCCATTTTAGTGCAGCAATTTATTAGATGCTGTACCAAATTCGTTAATCCATTTCTTTGACTAAATTTCTTCTAATTGTTTGCTTTAGGGTTATATCTATTCCATATAAGGAGCTTGATATCCCTCATAATTTTTTCTAAATGAGATAAATTCCAACAATATAATTTCCAAAAATCTCAAAACTCTTCCATTTAAATCAATTCAATAATTAATATTGTTGTCGCATCCTTCCATCCCTCCTGTTGTTGAATTTTGAATTAATAAGTCATTTACTACCAAAAAAATTGTTTAAAAACGTATGGTAGTTGGAAATAGATTAACATACATACTATTTTTTGTCTAGTGTTTTAGTTATTTAAGTACTACATAAAAGAAAAACCCGGCAAAACATTATGCTTTTCCATTCATTTCGACAATATTGCTATACTGTCTCCATAAACGTCTTGCATATGTTTTGCCGGGTTCCTGATGTTTCTGTGCCATCTCCAACACGTTCAGCAAACTCTTGAATATCCATGCTGCATGTGAAGATTCCTGCTGTCTAATATTGCAGATTCACGGATATTCTCATTCCTGCATTTTAAATTGTATCACTATACTTTGCTCTTTCATTCTTCCGTATCCCGGAGAACTCCTACCAGATGTGACATATACATTTCCAAACGATCAACTTCTTCCTTTGACCGTTTCTTATTCATATCAATGCCAACAACTACCCCCACATCTGCAAAAGCAGTCAGATCTCTGTGGCATCTCTGGCAACGCACTTCTGAGTAGGTAAAAATACTTTTCTGGTTTACTTTGCCGCATACCGGGCATGTAACAAATAATGGTTCCTTGCTCATCAATAATCCTCCAAGTAATATCTACACATACTATCACTCAAACGGATAAGGGAAATGAAAACCGTTGATGAGTTGATAACAGGCGATTCCGCAGCACCGAAGCCATGCCACCTGTTATATAATCTTCCCCTGGGATTGGCTCTGACAATCTCATCGCAACTTACACCTGCTACTGCTCTTGTCATTTACTGCAATGACTTAATCACATGAACAGCAACACCTTGAACAGTACAATTCTGTGTATAAATATCCGGGTACTTCTGATTCTCCGGATGCAACCGTACACACCTTCTTTCTGTATCAAGGAAAAACCGCTTCAATGTAGATTCATTATCCACAAGAGCTACAACAATATCTCCCTCTGCAGCTGTATTCTGCTTCCGAATCACAATCATATCTCCACTGTTGATACCTGCTCCAATCATAGAATCTCCACTGGCTCGCAAGATAAAGAACTCTCCTTCTCCAAATAACGAAACTGGAAGTGAAACATATTCTTCGATATACTCTTCTTCCAACTGTGGCATACCACAGGATACTGACCCAAGTACTGCCGCTGGTTTCGTAAGTGAAGATATTTTATTCGTTCTCTCAGTAACAATCTCCCCATTGTGGTAGCTCAACATTCCTCTATTATTCATTTCAATGAGGTACTTGTACACTGTACTCTTGACTATACCGAGCGTATCTGCGATTTCACTGGTATAAGGTGAACGATGATTCAGCATTTGAAACTGTTCTGCATAATCCAGAATCTTTTTCATCAATTCTTCGCTCTTATGCCGCATCTCTTCACCCTACCTTTCTATCGGAAACGATGCGTTTCTGATAGAAAATATTATACCGAACATATTTTCGCAAGTCAATACATTTTCCAAATTTCATCGAACATATTTTCTTTTATTCATCTTCAAACTCCATTTCATTCATTTCTGGAAAATCCAACAACTCAGAAACAGTCATGTTTAAGCCCATAGCAATCTTTCGCAAAGTTTTCAACTTGGGATTCTTTGTTTCTCCATTCATCATACTGTTAATCGTTGATTGTGTAATCCCCGATAATGTTGCAAGTCTGTTTATTGTTATCCCTCTGTCAGCACACAAGTCACTTAATCTCTTTATTATGGCATCTGAATACGTCATGCAAATATCTCCTTAAATCACAATATATATTCAGTATAAAGGATTTCTCCCTCGCTTATTAACGGTGTACCGTTGACATTTTTGTGATTCAATGATAAATTAACGGTATATCGTTAATTTATTTCACACAAACTCAAAGGAGGATTTTATCTTATGAGCAACAAAGAACAAAAACTACGAAATAATCTTTATAAGACACTCACCGAATATCTACTTCATGGCAGCAAGAATACTCCTCATTCATTAAAAGCCAGTCAGGAAAGTTTTCTGGATCAGCTTGCATCTTTCCGTATGGAAACTGCCTTACCTATCGCAGTAAAACAAGATATAAAATATCAAAAAGCTCAGAGAAAATGCAATAAAGCCAATGAAAAAATACGGGATCTTAATCTAACTCCCCAACAATGGGACACTGTTGATGCTGCTATCACTGCTGAAAACATTTCATCCATAGAATATATACGGATTGCCTACAAACAAGGAATCATTGATGCATTTTCTATTTTTCGTGAAACAATCTAATATTTTCATGTCAATCTAATCATCCATAAGCAATAAAGCAGGGATTTATCTCTGCTTTCCCATTTTCTTCTCTATCACTTCTGGAACCTCTATTAAACCAAATCTCCATAATATCGGATAAATATATGAAATTCCTCTTATATCGCCCAGTGCCTTTGGTTTCTTTACTTCTTCAGAAATTTTCATACTATTTTCAAATGCCAGTATCACACTACTCCAGGCAAGGCTTTTGCTTTTCTCTCTTCGATCTATCAGTAACTCCCTATTCCACTCTCCATTCTTACCGACCTTTAATTTATATCGAAATGGTAATCCTGTTGCCGTTTTAAATGGATAATCCTGAAATACAATAATAGCCTGCCACAGATTCTCCTCTGACGGCATTTCCTGTAAAATCTGAACCTGCTTTTGTCTGATTCTATATGCCCGACATCGTTCTGCATTTAGGCTTAACTCTGCTGCATTATAAAGTCCTTTCGTATAAGGCAAATAGGAATGAACAGATGCTCTGGAAAGACCTGTGAGTTTCATAATCTCTGGAATCTTTTTTCCAGACTGATACAGATTATTGATTTCAGTGCATATATCTGACGTGAATACATCTGCTGTTATAAGTAACTTACGGAGCTTAAGTGGACTAATATTCAATTCTGTTGCTAATATTCTCAATGAACTGGTTTCTTCATAAGCATTGCTTAATTCTTCAAGGAAATCATTAAATTGAAGTTCTGGATTATATTGTGGTTTCTTTTTTAATCTTCCAGGCATACCTTTTCCTTTCATTTCCATGTCAATCTAATCACTTATGCTAAAAACAGAGGAATTGCCATCCGCAGGCACTGACCTATGCTGACAGATTCCTCTGTTCTGGTTTTTATGTAATATCTACACTCTATAATTATTTATCAAATTCGATATTTAAAAAGTTATCAATCTTTTCTTACAGATCTGCAAACAAATCTTCTTTGTACATACCATCTTCTAACATTTTTCTAAAGCTATTTTTTACAGCTTCAACATCCTCTTTATATGTCATACCGTACCAAGTATCATTGCTTCGCAACACTTTTACAGATATTCTATCTTGTTCAAGTAATTCACCAATAAATGTCGGTATCAGATATTCAGACTTTAATGGATTCTCTGAAACTTCCGTTTCAAAAAATTCTTTAAAACCATCCTCTAGTACTTCTAAGAAATCTTGAGTTAACCCCCACATATTCATAGATACTAATGAGTCTATGTCGATAATGACACCGTCTGCTTCTGCTCCATTTTCTGTTTTAACAATATTTTTTGTTTCATCAACTTTTGTCAGATTATTAGAATCATCCATCTTACAAATGCCACGAGTTACTCCACCATTATCTGATAATGTATTCTTCAGTACAAAACCTGCCATACAAGACTTTCCACCATTTACCAAGTACTCATGAACTGCTTTGAATCCTTCCTTCCCATAGTAATCATCAGCATTAATTACAATAAATGGAGTATGTAATACATTCTTTGCGGCAAGAACCGCCTGACCAGTTCCCCAAGGCTTTGTTCTTCCTTCTGGCAATGCTCCCGGAATGTCATTAATATCCTGAAAAGCATAATCTACAGTCACACCATGTTTTTCACATATTCCTGCGATTCGCTCACCAATGACTTCTTTAAACTCTTCCTCAATATCTCTACGGATAATAAATACTACATGGTTAAAACCTGCCTCAATCGCATCATGAATTGAATAATCCATAATAATATGATTATTATTGTCAACTGGTTCTAACTGTTTAATTCCTCCACCGAAGCGTGAACCGATACCGGCCGCCATGATCAATAATGTTGTTTTCATTTTTTACTTTTACCCCTTTTATAATTATTTGTTTATATAAACATCATATTTTTCAAATCATCTAAATCAATATACTGAAAAATATGTGGACTTCCACTTAATTGTTCTGCATAATAAATAATTGATTTCTTCACAATCTTTTTTAATTAGATTTAAATGGACAAACTTTTATACACTGATAGCAACGAATGCACTTGCTGTCCTCTATTTGCGGATATTCAAAGCCTTCATCATCCGCTACCATCAATATAGCTTCTTTCGGACAAACTGCATAACAGGCCGAACATCCACAACATTCTTCTTTTCTTTTATATAACACAGGGATTTCTTTTTCCACTTTTAACCACCAACTTTTGCTCTTATATTATAGTTTATTCAAAATCGAAGATAAACAAAACGCCATAATTATAGATATTATACCCCCCCCCGATTTCGAATAATTGGAGCAATTATATGTTTTATTTTTCTCTTTAGTTCAATCTTTTTTGCCTCACTAGTAGGTACGGCATATTTTGAAGCAAGTTCATTAAAATTTAAATTCGCCATATCTCCAAAAAAAGTATCTCTTTGACTAGGACGACTAGGCGAACTATATTCTGCAGGGTTGCCTCTCACCCCATCTTCATATGAAACCTCTTTCCATTTCATCTTGTCACGAATTAAATTAAATACCTGCTTTCCATGCTCGGATCGAATCAATACTAACGATGTTCCTTTTCCATCATTCATTTCTGTAGCAACTCTATGAATTCCCCAAAAGTCTGCAATAGTAATATCAGATTTTTTTACCTTCTTAGCAATACACTCATAGCAAGAAGGTCGGAGACAATAATCCCTAAGAAACATTAACATATAGGGATCAATATCCTTAGAAATAAACTTCTTTTTCAGTTTTTTCCCTTGTATTATCTCTTTCATGCCAAAGTTTGTCCAAGATTCATCTTTACACCGAAAATTAACATATTCTAATTTCCCTTTATTCTTTTTTTCCTGATAATATACATATTTTCTCCATAATTCCGGAGATGGAACTCCATGGCAAATTACGTCTACACATATAAGATTGTTATAATCTTTCTGAAGAAAATTCTTTAATCCATTAATTTGGCATCCAGTTCCAGTAAATAATACTGTTTTTCCATCTAATAAATCTTTTTTTACATTTTTATATGTATCACCTATCTTCGCTTGAAGATATTTTGATCCCCTGAGTTTCTTTAATCCTTCTTCATCTGTCACAGAAATAAAAACTGCCGAACAGCAATCATCTGCCATCGCAACACCATACACAACACCATTTACTGAAAAAATGTATGAAGACAACGCAGAAAATACTGCACCAGATGAACTATTCATACGCTTATTATCATCCTTTAGGTAACAGGCATATGCTTTTACTGGTTCCACTTTATTTTCTCTCCTTCCATTACAATTTTTAATATAATCCTGATAAGAAATTTTTTCCGTCCTTCCAAGTCATTATAAAATGAGAATATACAATTACACTAATTGTACACAAAACAAATTCAAACGTATAATTTGTTTCCAAAGATATTCCAATTATTTTAAACAAAAATTGAAAAGCATAAACCAATGTAAAATGAGTAAAATATATAATCGCACTCATTTTTCGCATATAAAGGCTTGACTCTACCTTTAAATTAAGTTTCGTATTTAATGTTGTAATAAACACAATTCCAACAATTATCAATTTTAAAAGATGAGAAACTATCAAAAATTTTTTTCCAAAAATCCAATATACACACATATATATCAAATAAATTGCAATTACAATCATCCACTGATAGCTCACTTTAAAACAACTATATTTTTCTTTAAATCTCGATTCATTAAGCAATATTCCAATAAAAAAATAAATTCCCCACCACACAAAATTATTCGTTGTTAAAAAAATACTATTATATGTTCCAACAACTAAATCAACCAATGGTAATTTAATAAATTTTAAAATATCTGGAATAAAAAAACACACTAGCAAACCAACAGCAATTCCTACAATTTTTTTAGATCTGTGTTTATCGCAATAATACAAGATTATGAGCATAATCAAGAGAGCTTGAACATACCATAATCCCCCCCCAGGGCTACTTACAATCCAATTATGTATACCGGATTTTAACGCCTCAATAACATTTTTGTGGTTTCTTACTATTTCATTTACCAAAACAATAAGAAAGTACCAACATCCCCATATTAAATACGGTTTTAAAAGTCTCTGTGCATAATTTTTTATAATCAATCTATAATCACTTTTTTGTAAATCTTTCCTATATATTTTACGTCCCAGAAAATATCCGCTACATACGAAAAAATATGGTACCGCAAAAGAAGTAATACAATATGTGAATGCGAAATAAGCTGATTCACCGTGATCCTTAAATGCCATTGTATGAATTGCGACTACACAAATTGCAAATATACATTTAAATAAATCAACAGCCGAAACTGTATTAGATTTCACTTTCAGTTCTGCCATAATAAACTCCTCTCCAGTTTAGCTTATCTACTAAACTTATTTCTGTTCACTCTTACATTATTTTTTAAGTTTTTTCAAAAGCATGACTGCCTGCTGAAATTCATCGCAATTATGATAAACCATATAATAAATAAAGTTTGGCAAGATACAGCATATAATCGCACGAACTACCAGATTTAATATTGTCGGCAATACAATTTGTGAGCAAATATAATATGTAACAACGCAACTAATTGTAATAACCACCACATAGCCTACAATCTTTTTTAAATAAAGTGCCAGACAGTCTCTTTCAAACACATATGTAAACAAATTATGTAAAAGCCAAGGAATTCCAACAATCAAGACCGCAATGACGGTTGATAAAAGTATTCCATAAATACCTATAATTCTAACCAAAATAATATTAAGAATTAAATTGGTCAAAGCTGCTATCAATGGTCTATACCTATCCTCATGCCACATTCCTGAAGCATCCTTATATAGGTTAAGAAGACCGTTTAATTGCCGAATAAAAAAATAAATGGAAAAACAAATAACTGCATAAAAAGAAAGCATTAATTCCTTTCCAACCCATAACTCCATAAAAGGTTGGTATAAACACAATAAGCAAACTGTACAGATTCCGGAAATCCAACAAATAATAAACGAGAATTTTTTTAAATCCTTAAAATTTTTTTCCTTCGTTTCAACAACCAAACTATTTCCTATTCCAGCTGTACATGAATTAAAAATTATTGTTATAAAACCGGTAATAGCATTCAATATATAAAAATAGTTCTGATATACTGCTAAAACGGTTAATCCTAGAAATGAAGAAATAACAATCGTGTCTGCTGAATCATATATTACACTTCCGATTTTTGATGTAAACAAATCTTTAATACGTTGATTTATTTGCTTAATTTGTTTCTTATCAACATTCCCTTGTGGCTTATACTCTGGATACATTCTATCCGCTACAATTGCTGTTATAATGTTTGTTAATGCTTGAGTTATAAGCATCACCAAAACATATAAATAGTAATTTTTAAAAACAACTAATATCAATAATTGCAGACCATACTGAACAGTTATTGTAAACAAAGAAACCTTACTTACAATATCTGTTCTTTGGAAAGCCTGAAGAATACTATTTTTATACGCAAACAACCAGTATGACAAAACTGTTGCTCCTAAATTAAGTAAATATAATACGTAAATATTAATTCCATTAGGAACTTCCCCTGAAATTAGTCTAGGTATAAACGGTGTAAGAAATCCACCAACCAACGCAATAACAAGACCAATCACTCTATAATATGTTCTGTACAACTTCATTAACGCACATATCATGGTCTTGTTATCATCCGCTATGGGCTTATACATACTATAAATCATAGCACTACCAACACCTAATTCTGCAAGATTTAAAACTTGCAAAATTGATGTAAATAAGCTATTTAACCCCAAATATTGAACACCCATAAGGTAAATCATAGCCGTACGCATCAAAAAAGGGCCAATTACCTGGTATAATTTTAGCAATGTTCCAAATACAATATTTCTGGATGCATTTTTCGTTCTTTCAATTTTCATTCCGTCACCACCAACTTTATTTACCACTACTATCTGATATATTTTCCAGATACTTTATAGATTCTTTTCTTTTTTCATTTAAAATTGTGTGTCCAATTTGATAGTCTGCCTCAAATAAATCATTTTCCATTCCACTAGATGCATATTTTCGTTCTATAGAAAAAGTCTTCAACAGATTTTCAATTCTCGACATCATATCTGCTGTATTGTCTTGTCTATCAAACACAATAAATGGCTTTTCAAAAATAAAAGAAAATACACATGCATGGAATGAATCTGTTAAAATTAATTTTGCATGAGAAATCATGTAAATAAACTCAGACGGACCAAGTGCATATAAATCTTTTTCATTTTGTTTTGCAAGGTTGTAAATTTTCATTTCCCCTTTTATAGAAAAAGCCTTTTCTATATAGTCCCTCGCATTTTCCGGCATTTCCCCTAAAAAATATGTTAGTATATATGGACTATCTGTCTGAATATTAAGCATCTTTTTTTGAATACATTCCCACTGACACTTATCAAGCAACAGAGTTGGATCAAGAACAACTTGTGCTTCTCTATTACACAAATTTTTTATAATGGATGCTCCAGCATCTTCTCTAACTGAAATACGCTTAAATTCCAAAAGAGCTTTTGTATAATCACTTATTTGGTTTTCAGGAATCATTGATACCCCAAAACTTGCAGCATATGAAACCCTTTTATCTTTTTTGGCAAACCGCAAAAAGAACCCATCAAAAGTAGTTTTATTCACAGCCCAATATGGATTCCATACCTGATCGCTGCCTACTATAAAAAGATCATATTCCGAATCCAGATTTCTAAAATTATTTTTCTCGATCCATCGAGTATCCGTATGAATTTTTTCTGATCTGAATTGCAAAAAATTATCATTTCTTTTTTTCTGGTACTTTTCAACTTTAGCACATTGTATGCCTTTTTTACTAATGCGAACATCAATACCATATTTACAATATAATTTACGCCTAATTTTTCCATATAAGCAAAATGGTTCTTTAGAATAATATAAGGCAATAGTAGAAACCTCATGTCCCATATCAGAAAGCACCTGCGAGAGTGCATAATTTTGTAGCGTTCCTCCATAATTATCAAATTTAGTTGCATAAATTAATGTTACAATTCCAATCTTCATAATTCCTCTCATTCTATATTTAAGCTTATATAAATATTTTAAGCATGACCGCAAGTAATAAATACCACCTATTCTTAATAAATAATAATAGTAATTTCTGTTTAAAAGATAATGATTTATTAGGTAATTTATTCAGAATTTCTTTTATTTTTTTATTTTCTATATATCTGCAAATATTTTCATAGTTTTTTACAACTCCAAATTTATGACTGTCTTGAATCAAATATCCTATTATTTTATTGTAATATGTCAAATTTAAGACCTGCATTAACTCATCACTAATTTCAACCTGCAGATTTCTTAATGTATTTATTCTTGCCTCATAGGTTTTAATTTCATCACCAAGTGCTTCTAATCCTGCTTTCCGCATCGCACCTTCTTCATTAATTATGTATGCCTGCAAAGGCAGATTACATATCTTCAAGCTAGAGGATTCTTGCAAATATTCCAATACAAACTTGGCATCTTCTCCAATTTTCATTTGAGAATCAAATCTTATTTTATTATTCTTTATAATTTCACTTTTGAAGAGCTTCCCCCAACAATTATTTAAACATTGATTTTCTATTGTCAATTTGATTAACGCCTCTGTATAGGAAAGTCCTAATATATTCGGATAAATATAATTCTCCTTAATCTGTCCGTTAACAACATTCTTATGAGTAAATATAATTAAATCGTCATTAAATGCCATATTTTTTTTCAATATATCACCGGCATCTGAAAGTAAGTAGTCATCAGCATCAAGAAACAATATTTTATCTCCACTAGACAAATTCAAGGCAATATTTCTCGCATTGGAAACACCACCATTGGTAATATGTTTAATAATAAATTGGGGAATATTTTCTGTATATTTTTTCAATTTCAACCAAGTATTATCTGTGCTTCCATCATCAATAATGATACACTCATAGTCAATTTCATTAATTGTTTTAATAGACTCCACGCATCTACCAATATCGTTCTCTGCATTGTATACTGGAATTATAATACTTAATTTCATCATTTTCTCCTCAACATCAAAATATAACTTCTCAATTAATTCCAAAAGAAATAATATGGAACTGTTGCATTGTAACCTCGTAAAACAAACGCCTGATACCAAAAATAACCCACAACAGCCAAGATTACTATTCTATATATTTTTTTAGACTGTTTTGTAAAACAATTGTCTATATTTGCCAACAGCAAAGCCATGTACGGGTAAAAATTATATCCAACTCTGGATACATATGTGTTAAATGTTGTTCCAAATTTAGAGAGTAAAATACAGCCAACACACATTATTAAAAATGTAGGCTCTACTTTTCTATTCTTCAAGCATTTAAATGTGAATACACCCAATATAATATAAATCAAATATTGTAAAACAGTATAAATATCTATTGCAGATGATGTTGAGTATCTTCCGTTTGCAAGATAACTTAAATAATTTTGTCGAATTATACCTCTTGCAACTAATAATTGTATTAATGAGGAACCAAAATATAATATTACAAATACTAAACTACAAAACAAAATTCCTTGCATGATTTTAACAACAGGTTGCTTATTTCTTCCAGCTCTGAGTAATAAATACATAGGTAGAATCAACACCGTTATCAAAGCTGATGAATGAAAAACAACTGCAATTATTGTAAACAAAATATACTGTTTAATTTTACCATCCGCCAAATATGTCCATGCAAAAAAAGCTATTGGAACTGCTATACACTGTCTCATTAAATTTAATGATATATTATACAAAAATAAGTTTATTAACAGCATTGCAAACCAAACAGGTGTATTAAATAATTTTTTACATCGTTTAAACGCTATATAAAAGAATACTTGTACCAAAATGGCATATACAAAAAAACCAATATGATAATCCTTAAAAAAGCGAGATAATATGTACGTCAAAAAATAGAATCCAAAATCGGAAAACATTGAATCCACTTTTGAAATAACATACGTAATAAAGCTGCTAGACGAAACGGCTTGGGTATAAAATGCTTTTCCATATACCAAAACGTCAGTTCCAACACTATCTGCACGACAAGCTGCTATTATAGATGGTATCAAAAGACCAATCACGATTAAAAATCTATTTAATTTTTTATCTTTTATCTTCTCCCCTGCATACAAAAAAACTGTCGAAGATAAAAATACTGATATATATATACTCAACTTCTTGGCTCCTTAAGATAAAAATCTTCCATATTTTTACTAGCACTAATAATATCGTATCCCGCTTGTTCTATTTTTTTAAAATAACTTTTTCTCAGATCCATTGTTAAAGGCTTATAACTACATATTTTATCTGCCCAAATCTCAACCGCATCTTCACTTATTGGTAAAAATTCAACTACATCGGTAACTGCCAACTCTGTTGTTACTCTATCTGAAACTATAGCTGTCAAACCATTGGTCTGCGTTTCAATTAAAACTACCGGAAGCCCTTCATATAAAGACGGAAGCAAAAAGCAATCGCAAGCATTCAAAATATCTGCTACATCATTTCTAACTCCAAGAAATCGAACTGAATTTTCTAATCCCATATCTTTTGCTAGATTTTTTATACTAGTCTCTTCCATTCCTCGACCAATAACCAATAATACTGTATCATTTCTTTTTTCTATAACCTTTTTATACGTTTTAAAAAGAAATGGATAATTTTTCTGACTAGATAAACGTCCGACAATCACTAATGCCAGTTTATCTTCTAACGCCAGTTTCTTTCTAAGTTGATTTCTTTTCTCCTCATTAAACTTAAATAAATTTGTATCAACCGCATTTTTCATAATAAAAACTTCATTATTCTCAACGGCCTTTTTTCCCCACATATCAATTGCTGCATCTTGACCACATGCTAATTTATCTGTAACATAATGGCGTGCAACCATCATTCTAAAGAAACTAGCAAATTTTGATTTTTTACTTGTAACTTCATTTGCAATATGTGAATGCATACATCTTCTGGCTACATTATATTTTTTAGCGATACGCATAATCACATATCCCATTACTCCCATATGTGTATGAACAATATCATAGTTTCCCTGTTCTATAATATCTTCCATTTTTTTTATACACTCTTTGGGATTGGATTTATATGGCGGTAATTTATATATATTACATCCCATTTCTCTCAACGGTTTTTCATAAATTCCTTCATCATAATAACTATATATTATGAAATCAAAATGAATCTTATCATGTTCCATTTGCGAATAATACTCATATAAAAGTTTCGCAATTCCGCCTCCATCTAGCGATGGAAGTTCTTGTAAAACTCTTTTCATAATTCATATTTCCTCCATCAATCTTATCTCCACTAATTACGACCAATCATCAAAAGTTAACAAGCCACATCCACCTGTAACATAAACTGTGTCTCCATTAATCATTCGTCCAAGATCACTTACAAGAACAACTGATAGATTGGCAACTTCTTCTGGGGTTGTATATCGTCCAGAAGGTGACGCTGGACGACTGATACTTTGCTCATCATTTCCCATAAGCATTGACGTAGCTGTAGGCCCCGGTGCAATTGCATTTACTACAATCCCATCTGCACTCAAATGTTTAGCAAGTCCCAATGTCATTCCTCGTATACCCCATTTTGCAAGACCATATGAATTATTGGCAGGACGAATGGATGATGATGATGAAACATTCAAAATATTTCCCTGAATTTTATTTTCTTTCATATATTCAGCAAATAATTCACTTAAGAAATATGGGCCTTTTAAATCCGTATCAATAACCATATCAAAATCTGATTCTAATGTATTACCAAAAAAAGTTTTATTAATAACACCTGCATTGTTTACAAGAATATCTATTTTTAACCCCCCCAACAATGGATTTTGAAAAATATCTTTCATTTTGGTAACATCACAATTATCTAGTACAATCCCTATAACTTTTTGTTCCGCAAATTCTTTTTTTAGCTGATTAACCGCTTTTTCAATCTTACTCTCATTTCTTCCTGTTATTATAATATCCGCCTTATTTCTTAAAAAAGCCTCAGCAATAGCAAAACCAATTCCACTTGTGCCACCAGTAATAAGAGCACATCTGCCTTTTAACAATTCTCCATAAAGTATTGGATTATTAACAGGAATTTTCATAGAAAAAGTATTCTTTAATTTATATTTGATTTTACGAAGAATGTTCTTTATCATTTACTTATCCTCCAGTTACTTGCTAAACATACTTTTCAATTTTTTCGCTGCTTCTTGTCCAATAACACCCTTTATAACTTCTTTTCCTTTCTGCTTTACATCAACAGGTTTACTTAAAGCATAAAAATCATGAAGTACTTTTGCATCATTTGACATTTCTGTGAATACTTCCAATAATATTGGTTGATCACTGTTTTCATCCATAAATTCTTTTCTAGCTTTATCAAAGCTCAATTTATCATGTGCACATAAATATTTGAATCCATTTTCTTTAACCCATCCTTCTGCTTTAGTACAATGACGAGCAGTCGTATGCAAATCACTAGATTTGTTAATCCAAGTATAATTATAATAAAATTCCCCGCCTCCTTCATTGTTAATCAATAATATACGTACATTCTTATTAATGTGTTTAATACGCATTGCGTTCATATCATAAAAATATGCAAGATCTCCAATTATTAAATAACATAAATCTTTTCTCGCACATGCTTGTCCTAGAAAGCTAGACATACAACCATCAATACCAAATGTTCCAATATTAGCATATACTTTAACATCTGGTTTTAAACAACAATAATTAGTGATTCTAATTGCATTATTAATTGCCATATGAATCATAGAATTAGAGCCCACATTTTCAACAACTTCTTTTATTGCATACACATTAGAATACTCAAATTCAGGATACTTAATTGATTCTTTATATTCCTTTAGCATAAGATTATATTCATTATCATTTTGAATATCTCCTGCTTTTGTATTAAAATACTCAAAAAACCATTCTGGTGTACACTCAAAAATGGTTGTTAAATTTTTAAATAAATCTACTACTCTACCATCTTCCTGAATAAGCCAATGCTCACATTTTCCTGGAAATCGTCTAAGCATTTCTTTCAGTCCAGCAACAATATTTCCTCCAAATGAAACAACTATCTCTGGCATAATTTCTTCAAATTTTTTATTTGTGATATATTGTGTATCCGTACATAATACCGTATTAATATAATCCGGATCATTTATGTTAGACATATACTCTATTGATACCGCACAATTGAATTTTTTCGAAAATTCTTTTATCTCTGTTTTTAATTTTTCAGATACATTACTATTCTGTCCGCAAACAAGCAGAATTTTTTTACATCTCTTTAATTTTTCTACTCTGTCATCCCATTTTTCCTGCTCATAAGCATACTGTAATCTTTCAAATTTCGTAACCTCTGGTAATTCTTTTACAGTAAATGAGACATTATAACTATTCATTGGAATATTAATATGTACTGGGCCTTTTCCATGATGATCTAACTCTAACAAGGCTTCATTCACTAATCTTTGACACCATATAAAGTCATCTTTAGTATCCACAATAGGTAAATTTACAGATTTTTTTACATGTCTATCAAACATTCCTACCTGATCAATCATCTGATCCTCTCGTTGTCCTAACATATGTGGATCTCGGTCGCTTGTTAAAATAACAAGAGGAACATCTTGATAAAAAGCTTCCGCAACAGGTGGCCAATAATTACAAGATGCTGTAGATGCTGTACAAGATATTACCACTGGCTCACCTGTTTCTTGAGCCAATCCTAATGCAAAATACCCAGCACTTCTTTCATCAACAACTGAATAACATTTAAAATATGGATCTTCTTCAACTGAATGAACAAATGGTACATTTCTACTACCAGCAGAAAGCACGCAATGTCGTATTCCATATTTTTTGAGTAATGCAATAATAATTTGATATGATTTTAATTCTGTATACATAATTTATCCCCCTATTTACAACTTTCTTTCAAAAAATCAAGTGTTCGTTTTCTTTCCCTTGAAAGAACTTCGTTTACATATTCATAATTAATTACATCATAACTAAATTCACTTTCTCCCACTGCACGATGCTTTGTTCCTGTCAATTCAAGAATACTACTAATCCTCGTACTATATTTTCCCGGATAAAAAGCATAAAAGTCCTTATTAAAGTTTAACGAAAAAGCTACGCAATGAAATGAATCTGTGATTACACTTTCTGCATTATAAATTAATGACAAAAACGCTTCTACGCTAGGACTATATTTCATTTTTCCCTGATCCTTAAAATGATTTAAATAATAACTTACACGTATAATTTTACAATTCTTTTCCTTTGCCAATTTTTCTGCAAATTTTTCTAACTTATCATTTGGATTCAATTTATAAATTAAAATATATTTACCATTATTCGCATTTGGAGCAATTAATGGTTTCCAATCCTCTAAACTTAATCCTAACGTAGGATCTAATACCTGCTGAACTGATTCATATCCTAATTTCTTTATTAATTTAACTGCTGAATCTTCTCTAACCGAAATTGCAGAATATTTTAGTACAGCATTTTTAGTCTGCTCTAATTCTTTTTCTGGAATTTCATCCATACCTATGCTTATCGCATACCCAATTCTTTTTTTCCCTGTAGGTGCAAATTCTAAAAAATATGCTGGTAGAAAGCCTCCATTATATTCACTGTTCCAAGTTTGATCACTTCCAGTACAATAAATATCAGCTATTGGAGGATTCATTTTTAACTCGTCAAATGAACTATAACGTTTCGTCATAGAAACCGTTTTTTTCAAAAATTCCTCGCTAAATTTTTTTCTTCGCTTATTTTCTATTTTTTTACTAATTATAAATAATGCTTTTTTAACAGGTTTTTTTTCATATCCTTTTGCAACTACGCCTGCTTTTATTTCTTCTGTTTCACTTGCATTTGGTCTAACATAATCTATTACTTCTGTTTCTAAACCTAACTTTTCAAAGACTTTACAAGTGGCATAAGTTTGCAGTAATGAACCATAATGCCAAATATAATGTAACGTAATTATATCAATCTTCATTGTTTCTTTAATTTACCTTTCTATTTCCATCACAAAAATTATATACTTTAAGAAAAACTCCTTTTCCCAACATAAGAGAAACTATCTTAACCTTGTCATTTAATGGTACACGATTTGAAGTCAAAAGTTTATGTCTATTATCTTTAATAAATAATATAATTCTATTTTGATATTCCAAAAATGCCTTGTTTCCACTATTTAAAATCTGCTGCAAATTTTTCAAATATGTATGAGCTTGTAAATCTAATATCTCATCACTACTTTCTGGCCATTTTGTTAACAAATACTCTGATACGTTATCTGCTACATCTAAAACACTCAATGTTTTAATTGAACAAGCATCATGCATTATTGATCCTAAGCGTTGTATATAATAGTATAATTTGGCATCACTATAAACAACTCTTGTTGCCTTCGAAAATACATGATATGTAGTCGCATAATCCTCATAATTTTGGCCTTTAGGAAAGCGGATATTTTCCCACAAAGAAACGTCATATAATTTTCCCCAACTTGTGTGTGTAGCTTCTTTTCTAAGCAACATCATTCTAATTGCTTCTTCTGTACTTACGCATTTCTCTACATTTATGGGGAATTTATGTGGCTCTTCATTTTCAAGTAATAACTGTCCTTGAACCATACAAATTTGAGCATTTTCTTTTAGGATTAGATCATACATATATTTTAAATAATTATCATCAATGTAATCATCACTATCAATAAATGTTACATATTTCCCTGAAATACGTTCTAAGCCATAATTACGTGCATCTGATAATCCACCATTTTTTTTATGATAAGTTTTTACCCTAGTATCTTTTTCAGCATATTTATCACATAATTGAACGGTTGAATCCTTAGCACCATCATCAATAAGTAAAACCTCAAAATCGGTAAAACTCTGATTAAGAACTGAATTCATACATTTATCTAAATATTTTTCAACATTATATGCTGGAATAATTACACTGATTGTTGGCATTAAATCACCTCTTTATATCTATTTAACATATCAAATATACTTATGCTTATTCATCTTATTCAATATCTTCACTGTAAAATCGAAACCAAAATAACTTAGTAAACACGCCCCTCTTACCCTAACACTAGCAGAGGAATCTTTAATCAATTTACCTCGAATTTTTTTAATATTATTAATTATAATTTTCTTTTCTGGAATATCTTCATTTATTTGTGCCAATATATGAAATTGTGCAGCAAAATATCTACTTCGAGCTGCTGCTACAAATTCAGGATAATTTTTTTCAATATCATCCAACATCATTTGAGATGTTGCGATGCAATCCATTTTTTTCGGAGTAAACTTCTCATTTTCAATACTATTTTCTCTAATTTGGTATCTATATAATTCCTCTGATGTATATGCAACTTTGTTACACTTCAACAAAGCCTTATATGTTGTTGGAATATCTTCATGAATTAAACCTTCCGGAAACGTAACACCTTTAAGCGTATCTAAACGATACAACTTTCCCCATGCTGCAACATCAAACTCCTTTTGATATAACATACTTTTAATTGCATCTGAAAAATCATAGCACTTTTCTTTAATGCAATCTTGACTATGTAAATGCACAACACCTCTCGTTTTCGTAAAAACAGAATTCTGACACACCGCAACTTCCGCTTGATACTTGTGCAGCAATTTTAACAAGTTTTCCACAAATTTTTTTTCAAGCACATCATCGCTATCTACAAATGTAATGTAGTCACCCTTCATTACCTGCATTCCAGCATTACGTGCACTCGATAAGCCACCATTTTCTTGATGAATCACTATAATTCTATTATCATCTTTAGCCAATACATCACACATCTCTCCGCATTTATCTGGAGATCCATCATCTACAAGAATAATTTCCAAATTAGTATGTGTTTGATTTTGAATACTTGTTACACAATCAAGCAAATCATCTTCAACCTTATATATTGGCACTATAACTGACACCAATTCATGTTTTTTTTCTTCCATTAATATTTTCCTTCAATAATATCTGTATATAATCTAATATACTTTCTCTTCATTGCCTCTGTGTTATAAATTTCAAGCACATCTTGATATGCTCTCTCTGGAAGTTCTTTAGGGAACTTCTTCATAGCTGCTTTTATATGTTCAGCATACTGCTCTGCCTTATCACATACATATCCATTGATACCATCGTGAATAACACTTTTATTTCCCATTCTGTTACTAACAAGAATTAATTTCTTAATGTACATATTTTCAATAAGGCTCATTGCAATAGCTTCCCCAAGACTGCATAGTACAAATGCATCAGCACCTTTTGCCATAGCTAAAGCTTCCTTACGAGGTTTCCAACCAGTCACTTCAATATTAGGAGCAGTCAATTCGTTTTCAAGTTCACCATTACCAATCCAGATAAATCTTGCATCTGGCACCAATTCTGCAATCCTATTAAAAAGCTGTGGTTGTTTCTGAACGCACGCCCTACCAAGTGTAAATACTGTAAACTTATCATTTTTGACAGGCTTAATTCCATCAAGAGAGGCAGAAAGATCTGCAAGATTCACACCAGTTTCAACATAAGCAGTTCTCTTCGAAAATTTCTTTGCTTCTTCATCTTCACTTTCACAGCAGGTAAGTGTTAATGCTCTGTTTCCAAGAACTTTTTCGGCAAATTTATATACCTTGCTCTTCTTCCCCGGCCCCATAAGAATATGAGCATAACCGTGTGGCGTATAGACAACAGTATTATTCTTTCCCTTATATGCTAGTCGACCTAAACCACCTGCAACCGAAGAATGCAGATGAATTACATCCGGCTTTACTTTTTTTTCAATCTGACGAAGTTCTTTAATTGCTGCAATATCGCTTTTTAAATTAATTAGTCCATTAACACCAACATTTTTCATCTCAATTAAATGCACTTTCTTATTCAGAAAGTCTTTGTAGTTCTTAGGTGTCTGAGGTCTAAGTGAATACGCCAAATATACATCAAATTCATCCGCCATATCATTACAAAGTTGCGATACGTAAGTAAATACGCCTCCTCCAAAAGCCTCACAAACCATTAAAATTTTCTTCTTTGCCATATTTACTCTCCCAATTCTTTCTCACACTTATCCAACACAGCTGCAATAACTTGATCCATATCATAATATTTGTACTCACCAAGACGACCACCAAAAATTACTTTATCCTCTGCTTCTGCTAATTTCTTATATTCGCTATACAATAATCCATTCTTGGCATCGTTAACTGGATAATACGGCTCGTCGCCTGGTTTCCATTCACTACTATACTCACGACTGATGATAGTCTTAGGAAGATCATTTCCATTCTCATCTTTGCCAAACTCGAACCATTTATGTTCAATGATACGAGTCCACGGTGTCTCAGAATCTGTATAATTAACCGCAGCATTTCCCTGGAAATTTGGCTTATCCAGAGTTTCCGTTTCAAAACGAACAGAACGATATTCCAATGTTCCAAGCTTATAACCAAAATAAGCGTCAATTGGTCCAGTATATACAATTTTATCAGCCATAGCATCTAGCTCCGATTTATGTTCAAGATAATCAGTATCCAAACGAACCTCAATACCATCCAGCAAATTAGCAATCATTTTTGTGTAACCACCTATAGGAATGCCTTGATATAAAGCATTAAAATAGTTATTGTCAAAGGTCAGACGTACTGGTAATCGCTTAATAATGAAAGCCGGTAAATCTTTACAATCACGTCCCCATTGTTTTTCGGTGTAACCCTTTATAAGTTTTTCATAAATATCACGTCCTACAAGAGAAATAGCTTGCTCTTCCAAATTCTGTGGATTGCCAGTGATTTCCCTACGCTGCTCTTCAATTTTTTCAGTTGCTTCTTCAGGTGTTACAACTCCCCACATCTTGTTGAATGTGTACATATTAAACGGAAGAGAATAAAGTTCACCTTTATAATTAGCAACCGGAGAATTTGTAAAACGATTAAATTCTGCAAACTGTGTAATATAATTCCATACTTTTTTATTGTTAGTATGAAAAATATGTGCACCATACTTATGGACATTGATGCCCTCGATTTTTTCGGTGTAAATGTTGCCCGCAATATTAGGACGTTTATCCACAACTAAAACAGATTTCCCATGTGCTTTGGCTTCATGAGCGAAAATTGCTCCATAAAGACCAGAACCCACTACTAAATAATCAAATTTTTTCATAATTTACTCCTTCAATTATTGATATTTCCCTTAAAAAGTATTTTTGTATCTATAATCACATCCGGCAGGATGATACTTTTCTTTTTAATACCATTGTTTAATTTGTTTTATATTTATAACTTATCTAACATTCTTTCTTGCGGTTTGATTTCTACTTGCAGAAACCAAACCGCTGATTGATATTTAATTACATAGAACCATCTTTTCTAAAAACCACCATCACTGTTTTAAATAATATTTTTATATCTAGCCCAATGTTCCAGTTTGTGATATACTCTTTATCAAGGCGAACCACTTCTTCAAAATCAGTGATGTCACTACGTCCGCTGACCTGCCACATACCTGTAATTCCTGGTTTAATTGCCAGTCTTGCTCGATGATGAAGCTCATACAAAGAAGTTTCAGAAATCAGGGGAGGTCTAGTCCCAATAATCGACATATCCCCTTTTAACACATTAAAGAACTGCGGGAACTCATCCAAACTTGTCCTTCTAATAAAATCACCAATACCAGTTTTATGTGTACCATCTGGAAGAATTTTATTTCCAATAACACGAGGATCAAAATCAAGCTTAAACATCTTTCCATCCCCAAGCTTATTGTCTTTCATAAGTTCCGCTTTACGTTCTTCAGCATCCATATACATGCTTCGGAATTTATACATCTTAAATTTCTTTCCATTCTTTCCAACTCGTTCCTGAGCAAAGAAAATTGGTCCCGGTGACGCAATATAAATTGCTGGTCCAACAAAAATACAAATAATTCCTGTAAGAATACATCCAACTAATCCACCAGCTATATCCATTAATCGTTTCAACAGCAATTGTCTGGTTGAAGCATAATTAATACTTGTAGTAAGAACCGTGTAATTTCCTACCTTTTCTACAAACTGTTTTTTACCTGCTGCGTTTGTAATTTTTGCAAGATTTAAATGAACTGTTACACCTGTTTCTGTCAGTTTTTCAATCAATTCTGCTGGATATGGAAGCACTTCCGAAATAACAATCAAAACCTCATCTATCCATTCCTGGCACACATACATTGCTGCATTTTCTTCATTTGCGACTACAGGAATCCCATTAATCACTCTGCCAGTCCAGTCCGCATCAATTACTACAACTCCTGCGATTGAATATCTTGCATAATTATTTTCCTGCATATTGGAAACTACTTGTTCTGCAACATCCTCAGAAGTAATAATAAGTAACTTTCGTTCTCCACCATCTACCATCTTTTTTCTAAGCAACTTTTTCCAAAGCTCTCTTACAACAAATGTAAGCACAAGATAGATAACTACTGTAAGAATCAAAGTTAATCTTGAAAAGGCTTGTGCCTGTTGTAACAAAAATAAATATAAAATTGCTAAGGCACCTACCATAACAGAATGATTTACAGTCACTACAAAATCACGGTAATACCCACGTTTCAAAACACTCTTCATAGTTCCATATGCAAAAATCACAATAAGATCTGCTAATTCAAGAAACACTGCCATGTTTCGATAGATAATTATTGCGTAAGGATTAAATCCATATCCACTTATTGCATATGCCAGAACATACGCCAGTTGTAAACAAATCATATCTAAGACTATAAAGTCTGTATGTTTTAACCATCCTTCTGAATCTTTTCTATACATAGATTTCTCTCTTTCCCCTCACATTTTTTTGTAATTTATATGTCAACTTACAATTGTCCCCGCAATAGCGTAAGCATCTTTCTAAGTAAAATAAAATAAAGCCAAGCAAGATAAACATTCCACAGAAAAGGAAGTCCATCCCAATTACATTTTTTTCACATGGATTTAGTAAGATATGTAATTCTCCCAAAAGCCATATAGTGAACAGAATGAAGCAACTCATGGGAATTACATGTAGATTTGTCAGATATGTAATATAAGGGTTCCGATATTCAGTTTTCTTCCCATTAATTGGGGTTGGGGAATTATATCTGCGATCCAATTTACACGTTCGCAACATCCTAATCATCCTTTCCTATACCCCCCCCCGATTAAATCAGGGGCTTGTTATTCTATCTTTGTTTCTTGTTTCAATGTTCTTCTCCATGACTCCTAGCCCATGTATCAATGGGTACACAGGCTATGTCGAATCCTCCTTATCAGTTTTGTTGCTCGTAAGATTGGGTCAAAATGAGCATCCAAAGAGTCTACTATTTTCAACGATCTCCGACCATGTATCAGAACTCACTTGCAACAAATAACGGACATCCGAGAGAACTCTACATAGCGAAAGCCGCTGAAAACTGCGGTTTTTCCTTGGTTGTCCCTATTATATCTCGGACTCCGACTAAGGACATATCGCCTTTCAGTACATTAAGGAACTGCGGAAATTCATCCAGACTCCAATCTCTTATAAAGTTTCCGACACCCTTTTTGATTGTGCCGTCCGGGAGCTTCTTGCTGCCGATGATTCGAGGGTCAAAGTCGAGCTTGAACATCATGCCGTCCTGCACACGGTTTTCTTTCATGAGTTCGGCTTTGCGTTCTTCGGCATCCATGTACATACTTCGGAACTTATACATCTGGAACATCTTTCCGTTCTTTCCGACACGGGTCTGCTTGAAGAAGATTGGCCCCGGTGACTGGATGTAGATGGCCGGTCCTACAAAGATGCAGAGGATTCCGGTGATAATGCAGCCTGCAAGTCCTCCTGCAATGTCCATCATTCTCTTTAAGATGATCTGGCGGCGGCTTACGCTGTTAATACTTGTTGTGAGTACAGTGTATGTTCCGAGATGTTCTACGAACTGTTTTTTGCCGAGTAAGTTCTGGGACTTGGCAAGCTTCATATGTACGACAACACCCATCTCGATGAATTTATCAAGAAGTTCTGCCGGATATGGCTCGCTTTCTGGGATGTTGATAAATACTTCGTCCACCCATTCGCGGCATACATATTCAACCAAGTCGTCTTCGTCGGCTACAACTGTTACACCGTCGATGACGCGGCCTTTTGCCTTTTTATCCAGCATACATACTCCTGTAACAAAATAATCACCATAATTCTTATTTTTAATATTGTCTATAACGGTATCAACGATATCTGATACGGTTACGATAAGGAGAGAACGCTTTTCGGCTCCGCCAAAGTATTTGCGGAGGCAATTCTTCCAAAGACAGCGCAGGACGTAACTGATTAATAAATATAGCGCTGCTGTATACCCAAGTACAAGTCTTGAATAATTCTCTGCTTCCTTAAATGTAAATAAATAAAATACGGAACATAAGGTGATGAGACAGGTCTGTTTGACCGTCATAACAAATTCCTGATAGAATCCACGTTTCAGTACATTCTTCAGGGAATCAAAGAAAAAAATTACCACGATATCCATGAGTGCGAGGCTCCACATCATATCACGGTATAAAGAATTCGCCAGTACATCAAGCGACCCATGTCGCATATTGAATGCAAGCGTAAAAGAAATCCATAGACATACTACGTCTAAGATCATAAAATCCAGGTGCTTTAGCCAGCCCTGTACACTTTTCTTATACATATACTTTCCCCAATCCTGTTTCTTGTGCTGATTATCAAATGAAGTAAACGAATTTCCATCCCCGCGAAATCCAGTCTTTCTCCTTTATCTGATAATCGTTTTTCTCATACTTCTTCTGCAAGTAATAATTTGGATAGAATTCCTATCCGAAATGTAAATTAAAATATTCCGGAGCTGCTGTAACTTCTTCCTATTAAAAGTCAAAAAAATATACAGCTCTTCATAATGAATAAAGTATACCATATATTTCATTTTTGTCATATTCTTAAATATGCCTAATTTCGATGTTTTAATCTAGTTATTTTTAGTAAAGTCAGACTATATTTTCAATTTTTCACCAAAACTTTACTTCATTTTGTTGCTTTGTTATCATTTTTTTACTATTTTGTATACAGGAAATGGAATGGGTAGGGGATTGGAAATAATTTTTAGAAATTTTCCTTAGAAATATTGAAAGTATCGTTTTCAACGATAACATTCCTATAGTGGACTGTCCCATTGATTTTTAAGTTACAGTCCACATGTATTTGCAAAATACTTTCTGTAAAATAAAATAAAGGAGAATGCTTAACTGCATTCTCCTCTTCTACAATTTATAATTATTATATTACTTATCTCCCATTATACTGATAACTAATGCCCTTCACAACATATCCTGCCGCTGTCTTTTTAAGCTTCAGTGTTGTTGTTCCAATATTGGTTCTGCCTTTCTCTCCGTAGATTCCATATCTGTTCTGTGTCGTTACTGTGTAGGTATTCTTACCAGTACGTACAACCTTTTTAATCTTATAATCTGGAATCATATCTCCGAAGTCTCCGCCACAGTACATGTATGGATCTTTATAGAACTTACTGTCGGAGCTACATACGAACATTGCCTGATTCTTATTTTTCTTGCTGCTCTTAATCTTGCTGACAGAAGCGCTCTTACCAAAAAGCTTCTTAGTCTCGGAACGAAGCTCCTTCGCTGTATAGCTGTAGTCACCTTTGTAATTATATCTTACAAATACGGCAATGGATAACTTCTGATTATCGTTAAGCTTCATCTTTACTGGCTTGGTAGTGGACCATACGCTTATGTTCATCGCTGTCGTATATGCTGTCATCTTCTTACTGATATCCTTTATCTGACGATTCCCTGCCATCTGTCTGGTCACATCTGCTGATGCTGCCTTTGCATGTACTGGAGCAAATGGAATAAGTGTTACTGTCATGAGTAATGTGGCTAAAATTGTACTTAATCTTTTCTTCATAGGGAATCCCTCCTGCCTTTTGAACTTGGAATGTGGTGTAGATGATATGCTATTTAAATGCTTTTTTAATGTGCTTTAAATGCTATCTTCTGTACTACATTTCCTATAGTTTTATTATAATATTTTTGCTGTGGAAGTACCATAACAGAAGTGTTATTTTTCTTTACAGGTGGGATAAGAATGTATAACAAAAGTGTTACAAAAATAGGAATTTGCCGCAGGCAAAGGAGACGCCCTCTTTTGATAAATTCTCTCTGGGGGTTCGTCTGTTTACTCACCCCGGCAAATTCCAATTTTTAATAGTAGAATTCCCATAAGGATGTTATAATACAAATGATATCTTTTAAGAAGGGACGGTGATATAATGGGTATCTTTTTAAACAGTACTGCACCATTTGAAGCATATAAGATAACAACCCTGGATAAATACTTTGTAGATAAAACGATGTTAATAGAAGAATTGATTCCATCAATAGGAAGAGAACAAAGATTTTTGTGTATCACAAGACCCCGTCGATTCGGAAAGACCGTAATGGCAAATATGGTAGCGTCATATTTTGGCAAGGCAATAGGTAGTAGTTTTGTATTTGAACATCTTGCGATAGCAAAAAGCCCGGTATATGAAGAATATATAAATAAATATGATGTTATCTATATTGATTTCAGCAGGCTTCCAGAGAATTGCCAAACTTATGAAGAATATATTAATAGAATCAAAACAGGAATAAAAGAAGATTTGCTTGAAGAATTTTCCGAATTAGAATTGAAAGAAGAAATGTCACTTTGGGATATCCTGGCAAAAATTTTTCAAAAAACAAATCGTAAATTTATGTTTATAATGGATGAATGGGATGCAGTATTTCATATGCCATTTATTTCCCAAAAAGAAAGACAAGAATACCTGCTTTTTCTTAAAAACTTACTGAAAGATCAGGTATATGTAGAACTTGCTTATATGACCGGAATACTTCCAATAGCCAAATACTCTGCCGCTTCAGAGTTAAATATGTTTGTGGAATATAACATGGCAACAAGAGAACGGTTTAGCTCTTATTTTGGATTTTCAGAAGAGGAGGTAGATAAACTGTTTCAAATTTATAGTGAAACCACAATTCGACCACGAATTACAAGACATGATTTAAAAATCTGGTATGATGGATATTGTACGGCATCGGGTGAACAGCTTTATAATCCCCGTTCAATTATCTGTGCTTTATCAGATAACCAGCTAGGCAGTTACTGGACAGGTTCTGGTCCCTATGATGAAATATTTTATTATATCAAAGGGAATATTGATGAAGTCAGAGAAGACTTTATTCTTATGATTTCCGGCGAACATATAGAGGCGAAAGTACAAGAGTATGCGGCCACCGCAGAAAAATTAACAACAAAAAACCAGATATACTCTGCAATGGTCATATACGGGTTACTTACTTATGAAGATGGAGAAGTCTTTATTCCAAACAGAGAGCTGATGTACAAATATAATGAACTCCTTTTAACAAATGAAAGTTTGGGATATGTATATCGATTAGCAAAAGAATCTGAAAGAATGCTAAAGGCAACACTAGCTGGAGATACACAAACAATGGCAGAAATTTTGGAGTATGCTCATAATACAGAATCTCCTATTCTATCTTATAACAATGAAATAGAATTATCTGCCATAGTTAATCTTGTATATCTGGCAGCAAGAGACAAATACCGTGTTGAAAGAGAAGATAAATAAGCAAAAAAGCCCCCTCCTCTGCTTTCGCAAAGGAGGGGGCTGTCCGTTTTGCCTCTCTCTACTGGTTCTTGGTTTTTTAAGGCATATCTTTATCTCTTGTATACTACCACAGGGAACTCCCGTTAAAGTAGCTGGGTTAGAAGATTACTCTTCTGTCAGCTTAAATCCGGCAATTCTAGCAAGCTCGCGGATAGAATCTCTGGATACCTTCTTACCTCTGTATTCAATGAGGTCTTCACACTGTCCTGTAAAGATATCACTAGGGTTATACTTCTTAATGATGATCTTATCTTCTTCTGTGAAGATTTCTAAAGGCTCTCTCTCACCAATATCGAAACTTTTACGAAGTTCCATAGGTAATGTAATTCTTCCTAATGAATCAAGCTTTCTAACTATTCCTGTACTCTGCATAACGTACTCCTCTCTGGTGCTATAATATTCTCTCTTATGATGTGCACCCGTGCAATGTCCTCTGGGTTGATTGTAGTATATCATAAAGCAGCTAGTCTGTCAACCAAAAAATAGATAATCTTTTTTAAAATGTTAAATGTTTTAGAAACTGTTGTTTTGAAATTGTTATGACAGTTTGCCGTTTTATTTTCATTCTAGTATAAATATGGGAAGTTTTGTGCTTTCTTCTATAAAAAATTGTTATTTGATTCGGGTTGTCTCATTATCTCCCGTGTAAAATAGCAACTTTTTACTTTAATTTGAGTAAGTACTGTCCATAGTTGGTCATCTTGAGGCTCTCGCCAATCTCATGAACCTTATCTAAAGATACGAATCCTTCTTTCCATGCAAGTTCTTCTAAGCAGCCTACATAGCATCCTGACTTCTGAAGTGCCTTAACAATCTCGGCTGCCTCTAACATACTGTCTGCTGTTCCGGCATCCATCCATGTAAGTCCTCTGTCAAATGGAATTACCTTTAACTGGCCTCTGCTTAAATACTCTAAGTTAACATCTGTAATCTCGTACTCACCTCTTGCGGATGGTTTAAGATTCTTAGCAATGTCAATTACCTGATTATCATAGAAGTATAATCCTGGTACGATGTAATTAGACTTTGGATTCTTTGGCTTCTCTTCGATGGATACAGCCTGTCCGTTCTCATCAAATTCTACAACACCAAATGGTCTTGGGTCATCTACATAATAACCAAATACCTTTGCGCCGTGGTCATCCTTGATGGCTTCTTTCATGATCTCATCAAGATTATGGCACTGGAAAATGTTATCTCCTAATACGAGACATACAGAATCATCTCCAATGAAGTCTTCTCCGATGATAAGTGCATCTGCGATTCCCCGCGCAACTTTCTGTACTGCAAACTCGATATGAAGTCCTAATTCACTTCCATCTCCGAGAAGGTTCTGGAACTCTCTTTCTTCCCCTGGTGGAATAATTACAAGAATGTCCCTGATTCCTGCCTGAAGTAAAGTGGCAATTGGATAATAAATTAACGGTTTGTCATATACCGGTAATAACGGTTTACAAACTGGCTTTGTCATAGGGTACAGTCTCGTACCTCTTCCAGCCGCTAATACTATTCCTTTCATAAAAATAAGTCCTCCTTAGTAACTTTGAATCCCTATGTTACTCATAATGTCTCAACTATGCTGTCAACATTCTTACATGATGCTGTCTTTAGATTCATGCTTATTAATGCTTTTATTTTAACAAACTACCATGATTCCAATATTTTATATTATTTTCCATGAGCTGTCAAACTTTTTTTGCAATTTAGTTAAATATTTATATAGTTTGTCTTTATTTTCCTGCAAATGCGCTCTGTACTGCAGCCATCGACAGTATTTAGGAACGTTTCGCGGAATTTCTTAAGGTCTGCCTGTTCATTTGCCGATACAATATTCTGAAGCATGGCAGCAGATTTCTCGCATAATGTCTCAAAATCCGTGACAACGGGACCTGGTGTAAACTGCGAATAATCAAAGTAAAAGTCTCTGCTGTCCATGTATTCTTTCTCATCAAATGCGTAGAAAAGCATTGGTAATTCAAGGATCGCTGCCTCAAATACGCTAGAACTATAGTCTGTGATAAGAAGGTTGCTGATCAGCATGAGGTCATTGATATGTTCTTCCCCGCTCAAATCAAGTACTCTGTCCTGCCATTGTGCATCCACAGTAAACTTTTGCTTTACAAATGGATGATTCTTTAAAATAAGTACCGTGTCTTCTGGCTGCCTTTCCATAAAGTGATTCACATCAAATGCTTCCAATGGATAATATGCATCTTTATTCCCATCTCCGCGGAATGTCGGTGCAAACAAGATTACCCTGTTCTCCTTTAATATAGGATATTTCCCGTAGAGTTCCTCGCGCTTTTTCTCCTCATAATCCCAGTCAAAAAGCAGATCTGTACGCGGTACTCCCAGCGCCTGTACCTTACTTCCTGAAATGCCAAATGCTTCTGCATAAATATCTCTCACCGTATCGCTGCTGACTGGTACGAGGTCATAATTCCTGTGATTCATCGATGTCTGAGGCGCACCGCCCTGTTTACCCATACGGGTAAGGCCAAACGTCTTAAAAGCTCCGCAGGCATGCCACAACTGCACAATCTTTGTCTCGCTGCGTTTCTGAATGCTATGAAGCTGCGGATAGAAATCTTCTAAAATGATAACTGCAGATGTAGCGCATTTGAACGCACAATCCCGAAGTTCCTTCTTGCGAAGCTGATCAACTGTCTTTGTATTGATAAATGTCGTAATCTCTACCTCGGGTTCATTCTCCTCAAACCACTTCTTCACAAGCATAAGATTCCCATTCTTCTCTGGCTCTCTCTCTGAAAGGAAAAGAATCTGATTCGGATTTACCTTATTCTTCGCTATATATTTGCGGTATCTGGCTGCAAAATAGTCAGTATTTTGCTGACGGGCACTATAATTATAACCACTAATTCTATATACGGTATCATTCGCCCGCTTCGCTGCCTTTATAAAATTCTTGTCTTCCTTAAAATAATCTCTGACCAGTAAAAATGGCAATCCAAGAGAGCAAAGTCCAAACTTGAACAGATTCCTCTTGCGGACAATCTCCGCTCTGGCAAATAGTTCCTTTTGCACTGGAAATGGCTGGTCATCTAAGCAAATCTCTTCCGCTCCACACCAAAGCGTAAAAATAACATTCACCTTATGGCGTGGCGGACTGTAAAATACATATGGCAGCAGTATCTCTGCATCTGCGCGAATCTGGTCACCAACTTCTCCTTCTTCTATTACTACTTCCATCGGAAAACGACGTTCTACCTGTCTCTGAGTAAATACAGCCTGCACGCGGATGCGCTTTCCCTGCATCTCGTCCGGCATCTTTGCGCGAAATCCAAGCTTCATCGTCTTCTGTGTTATATTAACTGTAATTCTGTAATTAATCTTTCTCATAATTCTTTGTCCATTATTTTAAATTATCACAACTTATTTGTTCATTAGCTTAGAGCGTGTTTGAAAAATCATTCCTACAACCTGCACGCCTCAATTTACAGATTATTTTTCCAAAGTTCCCTGCATATAGTTGTCCATCCAGCTTAAATCAATCTTTTTCTCCCACTGCCTTCTTGCGATATCCTGCTTCAGTGTGAGCGCCAGATTCTGTGACTTCTTCGCAGACTGACCCTGGCTCACTGTATCTGCAGCACTTCCTGCAAGTGCTGTACTTCCACTCTGGCTACCTGCTTTCTTATTACTCGCATCTGTGTTCACCACAATAACCTGGCTATTCTGGCTCACTGGCGAAAGTACAGAACTTCCCGCATTAGAAGTGCCTGCCAATGCGGTTCCTTTACCTGCTCCAATTGTATCTAAAAGGCTCTTACCAGTTGACATCTTAAGAATAGATACTACCTTTTTCATAGAAACATCTGCCTTCTCTTCCTGGAGTACTTCTGGAAGATCTCCCTTTACTTTCATGTAGGAAACATCAGCAAAATCTTCTGCCATATCTTCTTCTGTATAATCCTTAATCGCCTGTTTCTCCTGAAGCGCAGACTTACTCTCCTTATCATAGGACATAATCCAGAATGGACCGCCTGCACTGGCACCTTTTGACTGTGCGATTACATCTGACAGTCTGTACTTGTAAGCGGAACGCACCCTGCTTCCGACATCGGCTACTGTTACGCAATCGTTCTTATCAATTGCTACCAGTACCATAAAATGCCCGCCTCGGGTAAAATATCCAGGTCCCATAAGGCATACTACTGGCTTGCCTTCTTTTAATGCCTTTTTAATCGCATTATAATCGGTTCCTGCTCCCTGACACTTCAGTCCATAAGCCGCTGCCATCGCAGGAATCATCTCATGTGCCGAACCTGCTCTTGAGTAAAAGCCATGCTGATAGCCCCAGATGGCTGTATCCAATGGAGTTACCCACTTACCTGTAAGAGATGTGATTACTACTGCCATGGAAGTCGGACCACATCCAGCCTTAGCGATACAGTAGCCATTCTGATTCCAGGCACTATCTGTCTGATTAAAATATACATATCCCGCAATATATTCCTTATTATTCTTCATAGCCAGACGGGTATCATTATAAATCTTCGGGATAAATGTACTCGTTTTATCGCTTCCGTCCGGTGCGTCTTTCTCTGCTAACTGATCCGTAATCTTCTTAATCGCCTTTGTACGAATCTCTGCATCTTCTCTTGAGGAAATGTCCTTCTTCGCCTTCTTCTGAGTTGTTCCTTCTTCGTTACTATGAGAGGAATTTCCGGATGTATCTGATGTAGAAGAATCGGTATTTTCTGCCTGATCTGTATTACCAGATGTACCAGACGTATTCCTCTTCGTACTTTCTGTTGTATGTTCTGTCTGCGAATGCTCTTTATTACCGCTGCTTGTATCCCTTTCGGAAGAAGTCTGGCTCTCCTGACTTTCCGTTGCTGTCGTACTCTCTTCTTTCTTCTCTGTTGTCACTTCTGTCGTGCTCTCGCCTTCTTCAGAATTATCTCCTGCTATCTTGCTCTGCACAGCCTTCTCCTCTGCTGCATAAACACTTACAGGTTCTACCCCTGACTGAAAAAAGCATTCCGGACCTGTAAATGTCATGACTGCACTTAACCCCACTGCCAGTACTGCCCGTCCAAAGTTGTTCATTAATCCTAAACCTTCTTTCTTTTTGATGTAGATTTTTTCGTGACTTACTGATATAATAAATCAAATAACATATTTTTACAATAGTCTTTTGCATAGTTTTGCATATTTAAGAATTACTTCTGCATGATAGTAATTCCAGTCGCATTCTACTTATATTTTATTTGTATTTACTTGATACAAAGATTTTATAGATATTGGGACAATATTACATTTCAACTTGAAATGTAATTGGATAGCTGAATATTGACCACATATTATTAAAGATTATTTTCCATTTTATTCTGTTTGAAGGAGGAGCATTTATAATGGATAAAAAGTTTAATTTTCAGGAATTACAGGCGATTGTTGCCACACTTCGCGGAGAGAATGGCTGTCCGTGGGATAAGTCACAGACGCATGAATCTCTTAAGTTATATACATTAGAGGAAGCCTACGAGGTGAATCAGGCAGTAACTGACCTCACTAAGACTGGTGACTGCGCTAATTTAAAAGAAGAACTTGGTGACCTTTTATTTCAGGTACTTTTGCAGTCCCAGGTTGCTGAAGATAATGGCGAATTTGCTATCGAAGATGTTATCGATGGCATTGCCCGCAAGATGATCCACCGTCACCCTCATGTATTTGCTGGCCGCCATTATGATAGTGTAGAACAGCAGCAGGCCGACTGGGAGAAGTTAAAATCTCAGGAAGAAGGACATAAACAGACCTCTTTAAAAGAAGAGATTGCCCTTGTGCCAGAAAGTTTCCCTGCCCTCATCCGCGGCCAGAAGATTGCGAAAAAGGCTGCCGCCGCCGGACTGTTTTCCACGGAGGATGAAGATGTCTTTAAAGACCTGCTAACTTCTGTTGTGAATTTACAGCTCGGCACCGCTGGGGAAGATCCAGAGAAAAAATTCAGCAGTGATGAGGAATTGTCAGAGAAGCTGGGGGAAGTTCTCTTTGCATTATGTCGGTTCTGTGCGAAGTATAAAGTTTCAGGGGAAATGGCATTGCTAAAGAAGCTGGAGGAATTCTGATTGCCGCAGGCAGGGGGAAAACGCTCCTAACGGGAGAAGATACCCTTTTTGAATAACTCCAAAGTCATTTTCGCTCATACGAAGAATAATGCCTGCCCCGAGAAGATACCCTTTTTGAGTGGCTCCAAAGCCAGAAAAAAGCAGCTTAATTCATTAGCATTAGAAGGTGTTTAAATGCTAATGAATTAAGCTGCTTCTCCTGTCAGAGACACTCAAAAAATCTCATCTACTAAAATCGTGCAAAACTGGCTGTAATAATAAAGAAACTTATACATATCCTTTTCTCCCATTCGCTCTTTTACCCTCTCTAAGAGCTTACAGCATTTTTCAAATTCCTCGATGATAAGTTCTTTTCCAGTCTGGGTGAACTGTACCTTGACGTAGCGGTGATCTTCTTCGCTGCTTTTCATTTCCAGATATCCTTTACGCTCTAAATTATGGAGCATTCGGGATACGGCTGGCCTTGACAGCTTCATCGCATCCCCAATATCTGACGGAATGACAAATTCCTTTGCCAGTAACAGGTGGCGCAGGGTGAGTAACATTGTCAGTTCTCCTGATGGAATGTTACACATTTGCTGAAACTGTACATTGGCCTTTCGCATTTGGATGATTAGTTGCTGGTAGTCCTCTAAAGTCACTTTTTGTTCTGCTGACGGCTCACCTTCTGGCCAGTCAGAACTCCCTGTGTCTTTCGCTTTCATATTTTTGTTATTTTCCTCCCCAAAAATAGCTTTATTTTAAAATTTTCTTTACTATTCCACGATAATTCTATCCTTCATTGGAACATATTCCTTATCCATAGCCACACTCTGGTATGCTGGACGGATAATCTTATCGCAGTTCATTAACTCTTCTAAACGGTGTGCGCTCCAGCCGACCATACGTGCCACGGCAAACATCGGGGTGAATAACTGGTCTGGCAGTCCTAAGATCCGATACATGAATCCGCTGTAAAAGTCGATATTGGCACTTACACCTTTATAGATACGGCGTTTTTCCTGAATGGTTTCGACGGCGAGTTTTTCTACTCTGTCATAGAATTCAAATTCTTCATCGTAACCTTTTTCCCTCGCGAGTTTGTCAAGGAATCCCTTGAAGATTCTTGCTCTTGGATCGGAGATAGAATAAACGGCATGTCCCATTCCATAAATTAATCCGCTGTGATCAAAGGCTTCCTTATTGAGAAGCTTCAGCAAGTAATTTTTAATCTCGTCTTCGTCTTTCCAATCCTTCACTTCCTGCTTCATCTCATCAAACATATGAACAACTTTGATATTTGCTCCACCGTGTTTTGGCCCTTTGAGTGAGCCAAGAGATGCTGCCATAGCGGAGTAAGTATCTGTTCCAGAGGAAGTTACTACATGATTGGTAAATGTCGAGTTGTTACCACCGCCGTGATCCATGTGAAGTACGAGGGCAATATCTAAAACTCTTGCTTCAAGTGGTGTATACTTTTTATTTGGGCGGAGCATACGCAAAATATTCTCCGCCGTGGAAAGTTCCTGCTTCGGAGAATGAATGTAAAAACTCTTGCCTTCTACATAATGATTATATGCCTGATAACCATAAACTGCGAGTAACGGCACAGTACTTGTAAGCTGTAAGCACTGGCGCAGTACGTTCGGTATGGAAATGTCATCTGCCATATCGTCATAACCGTATAATGTCAGTACGCCTCGCTGCAGTGTATTCATCATGTCCTTACCTGGTGCTTTCATAATAACGTCTCGCACAAAGTTCGTCGGCAATGTACGATAACTTCCAAGAAGATTCTGGAATTCCTGTAATTCCTGCTTCTGTGGCAAACGTCCAAAAATAAGCAGATAGGCCACTTCTTCATAGCCAAATCTCTGCTCTGCTACAAATCCGTCTACTAAATCGTGAATGTCGTAGCCGCGATAGCGCAGCTCTCCATCGCAGGGAACCATCTTTCCATCAACTTCTTTGGAAGAGGTGATGGTGGAAATATCCGTAAGTCCTGCCAGCACGCCTTTACCGTTCACATCACGGAGACCTCGCAGTACATGGTACTGGTCATACAGGCCTGAAGGAATCTGTCCGTGTTCCATAGAAAGTGCAGCCAGATCCTGCAGTTCCTGTGTCATCATTGAGTATTCATTCATTCTATCACCTATTCTTTCCTGGTTAACAACGTTAGTTAGCTTTGTTAATTATTATATAGAAAAAAATTTGTTTTGTCAAATTCATCACAGATGAAGTATACTAGAGCGTGTTTGAAAAATACTTTCCCCATAAATTGGGACATACATATTACTGGAGTGATTTCTCAAACACTCTTTATTTAACTACAATTTATTCTGACAAGATTTTACCCTGTTTATAAGTAGTTTACGCAAAAACCGTGTCTCTTACCACCAAAATTTTATGTAATGTGTACAAGTTTTTTCTGTTTTAAAATATTTGACTGTGCTATACTATAAATAACTGTATATACGCTGAAGAATATATGCACTAAAACGTATATATATTACATATTATAATCGGGGATAGTATGCACTTTTCCCGATTTTAATGCAACTTATAATTATTTAAATAAAAATATTTTTTAGAAAGGAGCGTATCATTTATGCAAATACAACGTCTCGTAGATCTGGAGGACTACGAATTTGATACATTGCTCGTCACATACAATCATAAAAATCGTCTGAGTATCGAGCTTGGAAAAGTTAGCGAGATTTTTGAAAGTCTTCAGGCCGATGGTCTCGTTGGAGGAAGCAAGGTATACGGTCTCCGAGGAAAGGATTTTTCTTATCAGGGACAGCCTTATTATAACCTGATTTTCATTGGTATTCCTGAGAAGGCAACTCCAAGAAGATTTCAGTTACAGTTCGGTCAGGCTATGAAGGAAGCAAAGCGTTTCCACGGAAAGAACCTTCTTATGACCGCAATCGGAGAAGATGTTTCCTACTGGTTAAGTTCTGCTATGAAGGGACTTCTCCTCGCAGATTACTCTTTTGACAAATACATTTCTGATAAGCCAGAATCTCCAGAGCTGCATCTTGGAATTCTGACAGGAATTGATTCTGCATCCTTTAAAAAGGAAGAGCAGTACACAAGAATGATGGCAAAAGCCGTTACAACAGCCCGTGACCTGGTAAATGAACCAGCGAACGTGATGACTCCTGCAGCTCTCGCAGCTAAGGCAAAGGAAATCTGCGAAAAGAACAATATCAAATGCACAATTCTTGAAAAGCAGGATTGCGAAGCACTCGGCATGAATTCCTACCTGGCAGTTGCCCGTGGTTCTAAACAGTCCGCTAAGTTTATCGTTATGGAATATAACGGCCGTGTTACAGACGATGAAAAGATTGCTTTAATTGGAAAAGGTCTTTGCTTTGACTCCGGCGGATATAATTTAAAGCCTGGCAATGCCATGAAAGGCATGCATGGTGACATGGGCGGCGCAGCCGCAGTTATCGCTGCTATGGGTGCAATCGCAGAGGCGAAACTTGGCATTAACGTAACCGCAGTTATTCCTGCCTGTGAAAATATGATTTCCGGCAAGGCAATGAAACCGGGCGATATCGTTAAGTCTATGAATGGCAAATACATCGAAGTTGTTAACACTGATGCTGAAGGCCGTATGGCACTTATTGATGCCATTACTTACGCAATCCGTGAATGTGGAGCTACAACATTAATTGACGTAGCAACTTTAACTGGAGCCTGTGTTGTTGCCCTCGGTGACCGCTACACTGGTGCTTTCAGTAACAGCGACGAACTTATGTCCAAGATTGTCCAGGCATCCATCCTTGCAGGAGAAAATATCTGGAGACTCCCAATGGGCGATGAAGAATATGATAATCTGAACGCATCTACTGTAGCAGATATCGCTAACTGTGGTAAAAAATGTGGTGCAACTGCCGCTGCAAGATTCTTAGGTGAATTCGTTGAGAAAAAACCTTGGGTACATCTTGATATTGCTGGAACATCGGAATCTGATGAAGATACTGAGATTTACTCTAAGGGTGGAACTGGTGCAGCAACAATGTTGCTGTATGAAGTAGTGAAATTGATGGAAAAACCATATAAGAGTTATTAAATCCTGATTTGCACAGCAAAGGAGACGCTTCCAAAGAGAGCCGATACCCTATATTTGTGACTTTAGTCGCTGCAGGTTGAATGTTCGCTTAACCGCTTGCA
>ENA-OPDE01000134-OPDE01000134.1-human-gut-metagenome-genome-assembly--contig:-NODE-134-length-51361-cov-6.782949_pt1 | contig 51361 bp, 43 predicted proteins | sample MGYA00241261_ERZ501502 | MGnify/ENA primary metagenome ERZ501502 (study PRJEB25962, sample SAMEA2042450) | human gut metagenome | biome: human gut; feature: human-associated habitat; material: faeces... | reverse complement strand
AACGGCTTCCTATGCCGCCTGCCATGATAACTATATGATTTTGCATGCTGGTTTTTTTGTATTTTGATTGTAACTTACAGATTTATCTGTCTTTATACATACTCTCGTAATACTTCTGATAATCTCCGCTAGTCACATTATCCATCCATTCCTGATTATCCAGATACCAGCGTACGGTCTTTTCTATGCCTTCTTCAAATTGCAGGCTTGGTTCCCAACCCAGTTCCTTCTGCAGTTTAGTAGAGTCGATAGCATAACGCATATCGTGTCCCAGACGGTCGGTTACGTAGGTAATCAAATCCATATCTTCGCCTTCCTTTCTGCCCAACAGACGGTCTACTGTATTGATAACTACTTTGATGATATCGATGTTCTTCCATTCATTGAAACCACCGATATTATACGTTTCGGCAATCTTTCCGTTGTGGAAAATTACGTCGATGGCCCGTGCGTGATCTACTACATACAGCCAGTCGCGTACATTCTCACCCTTGCCGTATACAGGCAGTGGCTTGCGGTGACGGATATTATTAATAAACAGTGGAATCAGCTTTTCCGGGAACTGATACGGACCGTAGTTGTTCGAACAGTTTGTAACAATGGTCGGCATGCCGTATGTATCGTGGAAAGCACGTACAAAGTGGTCGCTGCTGGCTTTCGAAGCCGAATACGGACTGTGCGGATTATACTTCGTATCTTCATAGAAGAATTCCGTACCATAAGCCAGATGATGTTCAGACGAAGAAGCCGTTGTAGTGAACGGTGGTTCTACACCTTCCGGATGTGTCAGTTCCAATGCTCCGTACACTTCATCTGTAGAGATGTGGTAGAAACGTTTACCCTCGTATTTTTCCGGCAGACTTTCCCAGTACACTTTGGCAGCTTGTAGCAGAGACAATGTACCCATTACGTTCGTACGGGCAAAAGTGAACGGATCTTTGATGGAGCGGTCCACATGGCTTTCAGCTGCCAAATGGATGATACCATCTATCTGATACTGTTGCATCAGTTCCTGCATCTTTTCATAGTCGCAGATGTCTGCTTTTACAAACACATAGTTCGGCTGGTTCTCGATGTCTTTCAGGTTCGCCAGATTACCTGCATACGTCAGCTTGTCCAGGTTGATGATACGGTACTCCGGATACTTGTTTACAAAAAGACGAACCACGTGGCTGCCGATGAATCCGGCACCGCCGGTAATCAGTATGTTACGTTTGAATGTAGCCATAAATAAGATTATTTGAGGGTTAATTATTCTTTGTCAAATGCTCGATGCACACTTTCAGTGAATCTGTCCAGTAAGGAATGCGGATACCGAAGGTTTCCTTGATTTTTGTCTTGTCCAGTACCGAGTAAGCCGGGCGCTTTACCGGGCTTGGGAACTCGTTACTGTGGCAAGGCTGAATGTCACATTCCATGTGATCAGCCATAGCGGCAATCGTCTTGGTAAAGTCATACCAGGAACAAACCCCTTCGTTGCTGAAATGATAGATTCCCGTTTTGCTGTAGGCCGATGCCGGCTGTTCTTTGGCATAATCCTTCAGCACGACTTCAATGGCTTTTGCCAGGTCGTATGCATAAGTCGGAGTACCTGCCTGGTCGAACACCACTTTCAGTTGCGGTTTGGTAGCCGTCAGGTTCAGCATGGTTTTCACGAAATTTTTACCGAATTCAGAATACAGCCAGGCCGTGCGGATAATCACGTAGTCGCATCCGGCTGCCTTGATATTTTCTTCCCCTTCCAGCTTGGTCAAACCATACACTCCAGTAGGAGTGCCTTTCTGGTCTTCCCGGCAAGGAATGTTGTAAGGGTCACCGCCAAACACATAGTCCGTAGATACATGTACCAGCAGGCCACCTGTTTCTTTCATGGCGATGGCCAGATTTTGCGGAGCCGTTGCATTGAGTGTGCGGCAGAAATCTACGTCAGTTTCCGCTTTGTCCACATTGGTATAAGCCGCACAGTTTACGATACAATCCACCTTGTGCGTTTTTACCACTTCCTTTACCGCTTCCAGGCTGGTAATGTCGAGTAGGGTAGTTTCCAGTCCTTCCACTTCCGTTACATCTGTAAAGATGAAGTGGTCGGTCATTTCTTTGCTGATAAGGCGCATTTCGTTACCCAGTTGTCCGTTGGCGCCTGTCACAAGTATATTCATTTTTAATGAAGAATTAAAGAATGAAAAATGTGTAGAATTTCTTTTTTAGAAAGCTCCGAATTCGAATGGCGAATCAAAGTCTTTCAATAGCGGATGCTTGGTATCCTTTTCACTCAGAATAGCATGTTCGGTAGGAATACGCCAATCAATGCCCAAAGAACTGTCCAGAATGCTGATACCACCGTCAGCTTCCGGATGATAGAAATTATCACATTTATACTGGAAGACAGCCGTTTCACTCAAGACCGCAAAACCATGAGCAAACCCCTGCGGAATGAAGAACTGGCGATGATTGTCTTCCGTCAGTTCCACGGCTACATGCTGCCCGTAGGTAGGACTTCCTTTGCGAATGTCTACAGCTACATCCAGTACGGCACCTTTCACACAACGCACCAGTTTGCTTTGCGTGTAAGGTGGACGCTGGAAATGCAGTCCGCGCATCACTCCGTAGGACGACATGCTTTCATTGTCCTGCACAAAATTGATTTTGCCTACTTTCTCTTCAAACTCCCGCTGTGAGAATGATTCGAAAAAATACCCTCTGGCATCCTTAAAGATACGTGGTTCAATAATCACCACACCCTCTATAGCAGTTTTAATTACTTCCATTTTATCTGAATAGATAAGTCCTTTACTTTTTAACTATTAACTTTTAACTCATTAATCGAGGTTTGCTTTCCCCGTCCGTTCTACTTCCTCAATCACTTTCAGTAAGTACTGTCCGTATTGGTTTTTCAGCATGGGCTGTGCTTCTTCACGCAGTTTGTCCGCAGTAATCCATCCCATACGGTAGGCAATTCCTTCCAGACAAGCCACTTTCAGTCCTTGGCGCTTTTCTATCACTTCAATGTAAGTAGAAGCTTCAGCCAGTGAATCGTGCGTACCTGTATCCAGCCATGCAAAGCCACGGCCCAGAGTCTGTACTTTCAGTTCTCCGTCTTCCAGGAATCGCTGGTTCACTGTGGTAATTTCCAGTTCCCCACGAGCAGATGGTTTGATATTCTTAGCTACTTCTACCACTTTGTTTGGATAGAAATACAAGCCTACCACTGCATAGTTTGATTTCGGATGTTGAGGTTTTTCCTCGATAGAGAGACAGTTTCCGTTCTTGTCAAAGTCTGCCACTCCGTAACGTTCAGGATCACTGACCCAGTAGCCGAATACCGTGGCCTTTTTATCTTCTTCTGCCGTACGTACCGCTTCGCGCAGCATGGCACTGAAACCATTTCCGTGGAAAATGTTGTCACCTAACACTAGGCAGACAGCATCATTCCCAATGAACTTTTCTCCGATGAGGAAAGCCTGAGCCAGCCCGTCCGGCGAAGGCTGTTCCGCATATTCAAAACGTACCCCGAAGTTACTGCCGTCACCCAACAAACGCTGGAATCCCGGCAAGTCGTAAGGAGTAGAGATAATCAGAATCTCGCGGATACCCGCTAACATCAATACCGAGATAGGGTAGTATATCATCGGTTTGTCAAACACGGGGAGCAGTTGTTTGCTCACTCCTTTTGTGATGGGGTAGAGGCGTGTGCCGCTGCCTCCGGCTAAGACAATTCCTTTCATAGTGTTTTATAATTTCAAGATTTTATAAATGTAGTAGATATCGAGTCTATTATTTCAATAATTCTTTAAACAGCTTTAAATGTTGTTCTACAACTCTATTTATGTCGTAATTATTTATAACCTTATCTAAAGCTATTTTTTTCATTGATTCAGCTTCTGTAGGGTGTTTACGTAGATACATAACTTTATGTAAAACTTCTTCCGGAGAGTCTGGATTAACTAATAAGCCATCAATACCATTATTAATCAATGTTGGTATGGCATCAACATTTGTTGCAATGATGTTTTTTTGGGCTGCCATATATTCAATAATGGCCAATCCAAATCCTTCCCATCTTGATAAGAGTATGGCAAGATCAAAGATTTTCAGATAAGAATATGGCTCATCAGTCCATCCTGTTACAATTAGTTTGAGATTATTTTTTTGAGCATATGTTTTTATGTTTTCTGTTTCTTCTCCATTCCCTACAATGATATATACGGAATTAGGGATTTGTTCATGTATTAGTTTTGCTGATTGAATAAAAATATCCGGTGCTTTTTGGGGAGATAATCGGCCAATCATGCCCACAACAAATGCATTATCATCAATGCCAAGTTCTTTCCTAGATTTTGGTACTGCTTGGAGTACAGATTCAATGTTAATCCCATTGGGGATTAGCTCTAGTTTATCTGGTTTTGAAATTTTCTTTTGTATAGCTGATTGTTTCTCAGACTCTGAAATACATATAATCTTGTCTGTGATAGATGAAAGTAATCTCTCAATAATAATGTATATAATATTTTTTATTTTCATGATTATTTTATATTGAAAGCCCAACCATGGGGATTGTATATAGTTTTACAGTGTAATCCAACAGTAGCAAGTCTTCCTATTCCTCCAGCAAAACTACTATGGCAGTATACGATATCAGGTTTAAGTTCCTTTATTTTTCGTCTAACAATAAATATATTTTTGATTAATTTTGAAGGTGAAAATGTTTGTTCTAGATTTATTTGTTCTACTTTATCTACAATTTCGCTATATTTACTTTTGTCATATTGAAACGAACAAATAAGATATTGTGTAATTCCTGCTTCTTTAAGGCGTGGTAATAGCATCTCAAGATATCTTTCAACACCACCAGCACATTCTGCTATATGTAGCACTTTTATACTCATAGATTTATAATATTATCATTAGTGTCCTGTTTAATGGAACGAGTTAAACAATTAATCAATAAGCTTTGAAATAAGTGAATCATATAGATTCTTGACATTATTGAAATTAGTCTTGTCGAGCAAATCAAAGTGGGCTTTTTCTGTCAATGATATGCTGTGAATCTGCAAAACTTTATAGGTCGAGTGTTTCAACTTCGTGTTGGGACAATAGCAACAAGACAGTATGTGATAATAGCTACACTGATTTATATGCGAACGGCGTTCTTTGTTGTGTCCCAGAATTTCTTTATCTTAAGATGCTGCTTAATTCTGTATAGAAAAGCAGTTACTTGAGATATAACGTATTTATTTTAAAGCATAGCAGCAATTTGTATTTGACTGCAACGTTTCAAAATAAAGTCTGTATCATTTAAAATTGTATAATTAACTATATTTCAATAATCTCAAAGAATCATTTATAGGCTCAAAATATGGTCTAAATCCTTTTTAGCACTCTTTGCCATGAGATATAATTTCAAATAAGTGTTTTATGTAATTTTGAAAGCCTGTTTTGTTAAATTTATAACTCTCAATCATCAGAAGTATAATGCAGTTTTTGCTACAACTTTTCTATCTATATTAGTACAAAGAGTATATAATAACTAGGGTGTCCAGTTTAACGTTCCCAATTTAGCCTACATTTTTAAGCTGTTTGGTACGTTCTGTAACCCAGTTTATGGACATGTGCTTCTTTGCAAAAGCATCAATGTCCTTTAGTTTAACATTACATAATCGCTCTTTGAAATTAAATGTTATAGTGGCAGAATCGTTCTTGAGTTTTGCGTGTAACGGTATAAACAGGACAAAAGGAGTAATGCCGTACAATTTGTTTGGCGACTTTTTTTGTTTGAATACACCGAATGTTGATTCAATGATATCAGAAGAGATATTGTGTGCTTCATAAGAGCTCTTCAACTTCTCTTCTTGCTGCTTAAGGTACTCTAGAACCCTGATTCCAAACATGGCTCTACGGTTGTTTGCATTGCCTATTACGTGCTGGGTAATATATCTCTTGCACTTCTTACAGTTAGCAAGGTTAAAACCTTCTGTTTTACAGATTGTTTCTATATATTCAACAGCATCAACAGCAATTTTCAATTCAACCAATAGTTCCTTGTAGTCAGGAACAAAAGAATATGCGTCCTGCATTTCCTTTGGGAGATTGCCAAAGCAGCCAAGCATTTTGTTACCCCAGTCCACCCATGAATTCAAATTCATGAATCTGGCAATACTACGCATATTGGGCGGTAAAAGATAAGCTTTATCTGTAAGATGATATTGCAATCTGACCTTTCCAAGAAGAGTAGTAAAATCCACAAAATCAGGCTCGTTGCCATAGGCATGCTTAAAGCATGTACCCATGGCATGACTGATGTCGATATGGTGCAACAACTCTGATTGCGAAATTCCATTTGTGAGATTGTGAGCCTGATCGCTGATTACATATTCAGGTTTAGCCTTAATCTCCTTAATGGATTTTTCAATCTCTTGCTTGATGTCGTCCCCTTTAAAGCTACCGCCGGATTTCATACTGACAACCGTCACATCCTCATGCTTAAGAGGTCGGCCGGGATGTTCAGCAGGAACACCAAGAATTAGAAGAAGTTTCTCTCGATTAACCATGATGCTTTCGTCAATGATATATGCAAACTTTTTGTCTGTAGGTTTGCTGTCATTCTCATAAGCGGATAATCCAAGTTTCTTCATCCAGTTTTCTACGGTGTTATAGCATGGTACTTTTCCACATTTTCCTTCAAGCACATCATTGAAGATTTCAAGTATCTTCACGACAGTGCGAAGGCCGCAGTTGGTACGAATGTAAATCAATACACAAAGCTGAACAATCAGAAGAGAGTATCTATGTCCGGGAATAGGGTCGATAACAATTTCATTTGTTCTTCGGTCACAGTCACGGTCTTTACGTCTTTTTTTTAAGTTCCTTCCTTGTCTCCTTAAGCTTAGCCTCTTTGGCTGCTTTCTGAGATTTGAGTTTGGCATTTTCTTTACGAAGACGTTTAACCTCTTCTTCCAGGGTTTCTTTATGGGGGTTTGAATCTACTTTTTTCATTGCTTTTAGTTCTAAATTATTTAACTAAGACACTAAAAATCAATGAAATACACAAACTTTCAAAGAGCAATTTTGCTTATTAAAGCATTGAATTTAAGAGCACTGAATTAACAATAACGAGGGCGTTTTGTACTACGTTTTTAGGAACGTAGAACTGGACACCCTATATAATAACTATTGCAGAATAGTGTTGTTTCTATCGTTACTGTTCTTATTCGTGTTTTGTTTTTGTTTGTAAATTTTACATAGTAATCTGCACATAACTAAAAACCTTTGGCCTAGGTGCATAACTGATCAATATAACAAGTAATAGGATTGACTGTATATGCATTTATCTTGATTTGCCATATTTAGCCAAAATATCAATAGCCCACATACCGATGTAGGTTAGCATGCATGCAATACGAACTTTTTTACGAGCATTATTGTTAAATAATGCACTCTTGCGTTTGTCTTTTATAATATTAAGCAGATTGTTTCTAATATTATTTTGAGTGTTTGGAACCTCTAATAATATATGAAAAGCGAAGCTGACTATTCTACAATCTAATGCTTTTTGGACGCTAACAGACATATTCGTCCTGTCTTGTTCCAATTGTTGAATTATCTTTATGCAACTTTCATACTTTTGAATTTTAAAAGGTGCGCCTTCAATACTATTACTACGTAAAAGATAATAGTAACTTTTATAGTCTGAAAATACAACTTTTTTACATCTCTGTATTAATCTGTAAGTAGTTGGTAAGTCTTCATATAACCAACCTTTAGGATATCTAATACCTTCAAAAAGACTTCGTTTGTATAGCTTAGCCCATGCATTAGTATCGAAATCTTTTTGGTAAAACATATTAGCTAATGCTTCATTTGGATTTAAGATTACTTCTTTCTTTCCATCTAATGTATCTATTATTGGTATAGCTCCTTCATAAAAAGTTTGTCCCCACTCTATTGCCATATCTGCTTGCGATGTTATTATTATATTATATAGATGTTCTATATGATTTGTTGACACATAGTCATCACTATCAATAAAAAGGATATAATCTCCAGTTGAAACATCTATGGCTACATTTCTTGCATCGCTTAGTCCACCATTATTTTTGTGAATTACTTTGATACGCTTGTCTTTCTTTGCGTACTTTTCGCATATCTCACCGCATTGATCGGGACTTCCATCATCAACTAGCAGTATTTCTATATTGTTATAAGTTTGATTGATAATGCTATTTATACATCGCGGTAGATATTTCTCTACATTGTAGCAGGGTACTATGACACTGATTAGCGGATACATGGTCGATTCAAAATTGAGATATTAAATAAATGTTTCTATTTATTATTAAACGTAGTTACGGGATGTTTTGCGATTTTTTATGAATTTTTGTTTCTTAATTTATATAATAAGAGCATGTTACTATACATTCCATATTTAAACAGGAAATAAAGTAATGCATATTTTTTTGAGATTTTTGTAGCCTTATAGATATCTTGCAATCCACTGAATTTTATATAGAAAGATTTCTCTTTTATTTTCTTTATGGCATTTCTTCTTTCTGAAAACGGTATTGTACAGTTTTTATTAGCATATAAAGAACATATAGGTGCAACATATTGACGGAGTAATAAATATGTATATTCGAATCGATGTTGATTGATATTAATTCCCAAGTGATGAATAGTATTTAGTATACTTTGGAATACCAATTCTTGTGCTTGAATATTTTGTTCTTTAAACTTGGTCGAGGTTGATATACCTTTACGTATATAGTGGTAATAATAAATAGCATCAATCGTAATAAAACATTTTACATGAGTTAAAAATCGCTGTACAAAATCAATATCTTCCCCTCCACTTCTGAATCTTTCATCAAATCGCAAGTTAAAATCGTCTATAATACTTTTTTTAAAAAGGCCATCCCATACGCAATCCATTTCATCACTATTAACAAGTTGAAAATATTTGTCTGTAATATCTTGCTTAGAATATACTTGGTAAGGTAATTTACTATACTTTATTCTTTGGATTTTGTCTCCTTTGATTATAAATTCTTTTTTACCAACTTTTACTAAATCTGCATTATTGGTTATGGCTACCTGATGGGCATGCATTAAATAACCTGATACATATTCATCATCATGGTCTGCAAAACCAATATATTCTCCCTTTGCAACATTGAGTGCAGCATTTCTGGCATTACAGATTCCTCCATTCTTTTTATGTATTACTTTGACTCTTTTATCTTTCTTAGCATAATTATCGCATTCTTCAGCACTTCCATCTGTAGAACCGTCATCGACTAAAATCAGTTCTATTTCTTGGATACCTTGATTAAGTATACTCATAACTGCTTTTTCAAGAAACTTTCCTGAATTGTATACGGGCATAATTATGGAAATAAAAATTTTATCTTTCATATTGGTTTGTTCTATTTGTTAACTCCTAAAAATAGTTTAATAGAATCCTTTAGTTCTACTGGTATGATACTTTTAAATTTTTTCCATATGTAGGCTTTGAGCATTCCATTAAAACTTCTTCTTCTGAAGACAACATCTGCGCAATAAGCTTGTTGACATGCCCAATTCCCTTGTGCTGAGACACCGCCACCTTCATATTCAGCAATGATTATATTAATTTTCATTACTTCCTCTATAGGAATACGCATAAAAAATAAATAATCTGATATTATAATTTTTTTAGTAACTATATAATAGCCATGTTCTTCATGTAGTTTTCTTCTGTATATTATTGCTTGATGAATTAAATTGCCTTTATCATATGATAGAGGTCGGTATATTCTTTGTCCATTTTTGCGTAAAGTATATATATCTGAATAAATGAATGTTTTGTTGCTTGGGATATTTAAAGAAAAAACTTGCCTCAATACATGGCTATCTGCAAAAATATCTCCTGCATTCATCATACTAATCCATTCGCCATCTGCCATTTTTATACCTTTATTCATGGCATCATATATACCTTTATCAGGTTCACTAATCCATTTTGTTATTTGGGCACTATATTTTTTTATAATTTCAATCGTTCCGTCCGTACTACCTCCATCGATTATAATATACTCATAATCAGTAAAGGTTTGGTTGATAACTGATTTAATAGTTCTTTCCAATCCTTTTGCATCATTGTAGACAATAGTAATAATTGATACCTTGTGAGAATTCATATATGCTTAAAAAATTTTTTTCTATAATTTAAAGTGTCGAAATTATATAATAAGATTTTTTGTATACACTGTTACAAAAACATCTACAAAATATGGACGCCAAATAAACCAATATCCCATATTTATAGAAGCTAATATTAGGAATATAAATATTTTTTTATTGGTAATATGAGTACTAGCCATGCAATAATTTATGATGGCAATTGCATAAAAAATTCTATATAAATCATGAGAAATATATAGTAGGGGAATTATTGAGATTAGAAGAATATTTAAGGTTATTATTTGATTGTCGATATTGTTTAGCCTATTCTTGTTTGATTCTAAATAATAGATACCTAATGGTATGATAATGACAGAAAATACTCTTAGGGCTGCTAGTGTAAACTGAATGAATTTATTATTGCTTTCTTGATCTGTATCATTGAGGAATAGAGTCGCTTTTTCAGTCATGTTTATATATTCCATAAAAGCAGGTAATAGATTTGAGGCTATTCCTACAATGAATATACAGGAACATATACTACCTATAACTGTGAGTTTGATAATTGTTTTTCTCTTGAATAGTTGTATTATAATACAACTTAAGTATATAATACACATAGAGTGAATAAAAGACGCTATAAGAATCAGACCTGAATAGATGAGAATTCGTTTTATTGTGCTAAGCTTTGTGTAAAAAAGTATATAAAATCCTATTAGGACAAAGCTGATAGCGTATGTAGTTCTAAATAAAACAACTATCATTGCATAAATAGATATAAGAATCAATGCGAGTGTAAAATTCCTATAACGACTTGTTTTTCTTATGTAAAAGAATAATATTGAAAGGAAAAAACAAGATATAATTATATAACTTTCCTGGAATGTGAATTGATAACAATGAAATAAATGTATTGTATATGTATATAGTGGTTCAGTAATAGTAACATACCAACTTGTGTCATATAAGTCAAATCTGTCTTCATAGATATGTTTATCTGGATTTTGTTCATTCCATCCAAAAGTTATCCACATAAAGATAAAAGAAAGAATAAATAATAAATTCGACTTATTTTTATTAAGTTGTAGTATAATTAGTAATAATAAAAGTAAGATTCCCATATAGTTAGCTATATGTAAATATCGTGTGTTAATAAAAGTAAACTTCCAAGTTTTTGTCACTTTTTAGGCGATTGAAGGAAGGGAGTCGCCTAGAAAGTGCTACTTCTGAATTGGAAAACTTACGATAGTTTTTAAAAGTAATATTGATATGATTTGTTTCGAAAAGTAAATATTGTTGGAAAATGTTATGGAGCACAAATATATATTGGGGCAATCATGTCAAAATGGGAAATGGCAGCTTTACGAGGATATACTAATAAGTACTCTAAGGGAATAGCTTAGAATAGACTTAATACTTTTTCTATGATTGGTGCCATGTCATAATACTTATATTCTGCTAGTCGTCCACCGAATATAACATTTTTTTTCTTATCTGCTAGTTCTTTGTATTTTAAATAAAGTGCATTATTCTTTTCGTCGTTTACAGGATAATAGGGTTCCATTCCTTCTTTCCATTCTGTGGAGTATTCTTTGGAAATTATTGTTTGAGGACAGTTATAAACCTCCTCACCGAACATTTCGAAATGTTTGTGTTCAATGATGCGTGTGTATGGAACTTCACGTTCGGTGTAATTTACCACGGCATTTCCTTGATAGTTGGGGATGTCGTGAATCTCTTCTTCGAAGCGAACGGTGCGGTATTCTAATTTCCCAAAGCAGTAATCAAAATATTCATCTATCTTACCAGTAAAAACAATCTGTTCCGCAATGTTTTCCCAATACGTGCGATTATTAAAGAAATCTGTATTCGTTCTTGCTTCAATACCAACAAGCAATCCTTCGATAAGCTTGTTATAGCCTCCAATGGGAATTCCTTGGTATTTATCATTAAAGTAGTTATTATCGAATACCATACGGACTGGTAATCTTTTGATGATGAAGGCTGGCAGTTCAGTGCATTTTCGACCCCATTGTTTTTCGGTATATCCTTTAATCAGAAACTCATAGATATCATGACCAATCAGCATCTGTGCCTGTTCCTCCAAATTACGTGGCTCCGTAACACCTGCATCTTTCATTTTAGCTACCACCTCGGCTCTTTGCTTTTCAATCTTTGCTATTGCTTCAACTGGTGTAGTGACCCCCCACATCTGATAGAATGTATTCATGTTAAAAGGTAGGTTATAAAGTTTTCCTTTATAATTGGCCACCGGAGAATTTGTATATCTGTTAAATTCTACAATTGTATTGATAAAATCCCATACTTTTTTATTCGATGTATGGAAAATATGTGCACCGTATTTATGTACATTGATTCCTTTAATATTTTCGCAATAGATATTTCCTCCGAGATGAGAACGTTTGTCTATTACCAAGCATCTCTTTCCTTTTTTGTGGGCTAGATGTGCAAATGTAGCTCCGTAGAGACCGGAACCAACAATCAGGTAGTTGTAAGGTTTCATTATTAAATTGGTTATAGATATGAATTTTAGTTGTTAAGTTTCTTGTTTTTCTTTATCATACTACTAATCCTAATTGGCAATACGATTAACTTTGCTTCTTTCCATTACATTAGATTAATTTGTTTTATCTACTGTTTGATTTTTACTATATGCTCATGAAAAGAATTATATAGTCTTGATATATTATAATATGTATATGGAATAGAAATTTGGCCTATAAAACCTTTTAATGTCATTTTCTGTTTTTTCCTTACATCGTGATAATGTGGAATATTAATATCTTTATTTATTTTAGCTTCTACAATAAGTGGGCATATTTCTTTATAATGGTGAAGTACATCCTCTCCGCATAGTCCTTTGAGAATGAGTGCCTCATATTTTTTGAGTATATCTGTTTTATCGAGTTCTATTCTTTGAAAAGTGAAGGCAAAATGAGTAACGAGAACATCCGCATTTATGCAGTTGGCTTTCCCTTGGTTAGCTGGTATAACAACAGATAGTTCTTCTTCGTCATCTTTGTTTATGATTCCTTTAAACGATTGAAGGTCTTTGCCGAACCATAAAATCATGTTAATAGAAAACCGTTGCATCGCTATGGGTTTAGCGCCCATATACAAATCTTTATATGTGTCATCTTGAATCTTTTTATAAAACCAATCTAACAATCCGTATGCAGACCTGTCATTACACCATGCACTTGCAAACGACATAGATGCTGGGAGATACTCTTCAAATTCAATCTTTCTACCATTCTGTAATAAATACGCTCCTGATGCATTGTTTATCACTAGAGGAGAAACTATAAAATATTCAGGATGTTCAATTCTGAAATCTACCATTTTTTTTATAGCATCTGGTTCCATCCAAATAATATCATCATCCAGTTTTATGTATATTGTATCATTGTCCATTGAATGTCTGTAGAAACCGAATATTGATGCTATACCATTAAATTTATTATCATCAATATACATTAAATTAATCTTGGGGTATTTTTTTGCTAGAAGCTCAAAAAAACGAAGATCATCTTCATTTAACGTATTTACCCACAAATCATACCTATCTACTATGTCACATGATAAAACAAACGGTATTAATAATTTCATATATCTGCTACGACCAGAAGCAGTGTTACATACTATCTTATATCCTTTTCTCATATTTTTATGTTCTAAATTAGTTTCTCAAAACAATCAATATATGAATTAGGGTTCATATTATAAATTTTACAATTAGTACCTTTAGCTATCTCCTCAATTTCATAGAAACTAAGAAAACCATCAGCTAATGTAGTTAATATAGAATACATTGTATACGGAATTCCATTTGAATCTGTCCATGGCTTAATATGAGATGTTGAATCTTCATAAAAGTGAGCATCTGAACGGCATACTATATTTCTATTAGTTACACATAACTCTTTAATCCATGAAAAATCTGCACCATATAGTTTTATTTCTTTATACCCTTTGGTTATACCTACATATAACGAAGGTATAAGAACATTATTGGGGGTAGGAAGTGATAAGCCTTTGTTATATATGTATTTTTTTATAAACTTAAAGCCTTTGAATGGGATAGCATGGAAGAATTCTACAGTAATCAGTGGGTTATTTATATATTTTTTATAAGACTTTCGTGCATAATATGGTATATAAAGATTCATTTTCCATGTTATATTATTGATAGCTTCGAGTGTTTTCTCTTCTTTTGATGTTATATGTCCTTCTTCAAAGAAAAGAGGGTCGGCAAGTACATAATTTTGAGGTTTAATTTGTTCAAATAATGAGTCCTGAGAAATGTGATTGACAACGACGAAATCTGTATCCTGCATTTGTCTGATTTCGTTTATATTATTCTTCAAGGATGGTCCATTCCCTAATACAGCTAGCTTATCATTATATTTATTCTTAGTGGTAATGTAGTTTTTAAAGTTTTCTTTTAGTAGCATCTTTAATAACCATAAGGATGTATATATGAGTTTAGAAAAAAAGCTAACAACATTCTTTATAATATTTTTTATTTGCTTTTTCATCGTTTATTAAATTCACGCATTAATACCTCTATAAATTCTCTTACACATCCTTCTCCTCCTTTACCTGTCATAATTTTGATAGAAGGGATATTTCTTATTATAATATTGGCATTTGCAGGACACGCAGCTACTCCAACAGCTTCAAGCAGTTCGCGACAGTTGATATCATCGCCAATATAAGCAACTTCGTTCAATGTAATTTTCAGCTGATTACATATTTCTTGAGCAGCAGCTAATTTACCTCCATCGCGTTTCCCTTGAATGAGAAAATCAATTTTCAACTTTTGGGCTCTATTGGTTACTATCTGAGTGTTTTCTGAAGTTATGATGCCTGTTTTTATGCCTGCTTCACGAAGCAACTGAAATCCCATACCATCACGGGTATTGAATTTTTTCAGTTCATCTCCTTTTTCGGAATAATACATTCCCCCGTCTGTTAAAGTTCCATCCACATCCGATAAGAATAACTTAATTTGTAGCTGAGAGATACGTTTGGATAATACATGTTTGCGCATCAGGTTTTCAAGTATGATCCAATCGTCAGGTTCATCTATTTCTGTTGCGGTATATTCTGGCATTTCATAAATACCAATTTTTCCACTTAATCGGTTGCCTGATTTTAAAATATTGCTGACAGTGTTGATATAAAAAGCCCCATTTTCCATCAGTTCGCCTTTAAAGTTTTGACGGCGTGGGCGATTCATGTAATCGTAGTTTTTACTTGTTCCGTCTTCGTTCCAAAAGAAACGGTAATTCCTTACACAAGTCAGCATAGAATCATATAGCCCTTTTTGATAAATCTCTAAAGCTTCTGTAAAATGTTTGGTTTCTGTTAAAGGGGATGTCGCCTGGACCAGCATGAAAATATCTTCTTGTGGCAAATGTCTATTATTGATATATTCCAGCATTACGCTTTCAGTGCTGGCTGTATCACAAGCATTTTCCGCAGAACGGCGGTATATTTTAGTCTTTTTGTACGATTGAGCTAATACAGTTGCTTCTATTTTATCTGAATCTGTAGCTACTATGATTTCGTCTATTAAATTACAATCCTCTAGAGCTTCAATATTCCAGCAGACTAAAGGTTTGCCACAAAATGGCTTTATATTTTTGAGGGGTATAGATTTACTTCCCCCTCTGACTGGTATAAATGCGATTGTTTTCATTGGTCAATTACCATTTAACTTGGTTTTTCTTTAATTTATTTCGTTGAACCTTTTCAATATCAAGTATATCCTCCTTTTTATAGGTTAATGCTTTAGCTACTGCACGGCAGTCTCGTGCTAATTTGCGAACACCGTCAGGTTCCAATGAAGCTGCGTGGTCAGTTCCTTTCCAAGTACGATCCAAGGTATAATGACGTTCAATCCATTCTGCACCTAAAGCTACTGCTGCAGAATCTACTGCAATACCCAGATGGTGACCTGAAAATCCAATAGCTTTTACTCGGTCAGCATAAAGTTCACGAAGACGGGTTATTTCAAGTAGGCATATATCTTCGAATGGTACAGGGTATCCTGAAGTGCAATCATAGATTACCAAGTCTTTGTTGCGTCCTTTTTCTTCAAAGAAACGAATAATTTGTTCTTCTTCTTCGCGTGTTGTCATACCAAAAGATAGGTGTATTTCTCCTCCAAAGTTGTCACACAGATAAGTAAGTAGACCTTTGTTTAAGTTACATGCAGAAGGTACCTTTATCAGATTGGGTTTTAGAGTACAAATTTCTTTTGCAGAAGTAATATCCCAAACAGAAGTTGAATATTCAATTCCGAATTCATTGCACCATTCTTGTAATTGGCGATGTTGTTCTAAGTTAAATTCTAAGAATTCTCGATGTTCCCCATACGTTTTTCCATAAGAATTCTGTGGATTTGGATGAGGGGCATTATATTCTTCAGGTGTAAGTAATTCTTTATTACATCTTTTTTGGAACTTAACAACATCTGCTTTACAATAAGTAGCAGCAGTCATAATCATTTCTTTTGCAATTGCCATATCACCTTTGTGATTGCAACCTATTTCTGCAATGATTTTGGGCGTTTTCATTGTTTTTTATTTAATTTTTGTTTGATGATTTGAATTATAAAGCACTTTTCTGTTTTATCTAAGCCAATTGTCCAGATTATTAATGATGAAGCTATTAATGACATAATGCAAGTAAGTAGTATCCGTTGTAATGACGGATTTAATGCCATGATACAAATCCATACGATTAAGATTGTAATACAATATACTATAATAACGTTTAGTAAAACTTGTTTGATGTATTTTTTTACATCCATTTTAAGTTCTTTTTGAGCATTCCATATAATAGAATATACATACAATATGGATAACATAATGGATACTATATATGGAGTTATTGGTTGGTTTGGGAAAAAACGTAAGAATATATAAGATATAGGTATATTTAGTAGTATAATAGTGCTAGAATATACTTGATATCGTTTAATTTTGTTTGCAGCCTGGTAAGCTCCAATTATTTGATTAGCTAAAGTTTCAATTAGTATAGATATTATCATTAGTTGGCCTATGGTAGATGTATATGGAGGGACATTGTGTAACCATATGTCTAAGATTTTGTCTAGTTCTAATAATAAAGGTATGCTCAGAATCATTAAAAGATAGAATGCCAATTTGCTGCTATGAAAGACTAATTTCCACATTGCATCTGTTTCATTATTTGCATAAAGCTTAGTGATTTGAGGGCGAGTTGCAATATAAACATTGTTAATGAATTGGGTTAAGACTCCATTAATTTGCTGCCCTATTGAATGAGCTGCGTTAAGTAATGGCCCAAAAAATATGTTAAGCACTATATTTAACCCTTGCTGTCTTGATATAAGTGCAATAGAGCCGATTATATTCCATCCTGAATATATTAGTAATTCTTTTCCTTTAGAAGAGTCCCATGAAAATTTGCAATTTTTACATTCTTCAAAGTTTTGATGGCAATATACTTGATATATAACCTGTATTAGAATTGCTATAAAGCAAATTAATGCAGAATAAGTAATTAAGTGATCATATAATATAAACTGTAAAGCAATGGCTGCTATTAGTTTTAGTACACATTCTAAAATACTGACATAGGCGAAAACTGACATCTTTTCATGAGCTATGACAGTTGAATTATAAGGTATTGATATAAGATTAACAAGAAAGGCAAGAATTGATAACTGAAAAACCCAATTTGCAGCATACATACGGCTTTCAGGAATGTTCATTTGGGTATTTAAAAAATAATACCCTCCAGCTTCCAGTAGGATAAAACCTATTATTGCTAGTATAATATAAATGGAAACTGTTGTGTTGAAAACTTTATGAAGTTGCTCTTTATTCTTCCTTCCAATTTCGTAGGAGATAAATCTCTGGGAACCAGATGCTAATGAACTGCCAATAAATGAAAACATTGTTACAACTCCTCCTACTACATTGTAGATGCCGTAATCTTCAACGCCTAATGTCTTTAGAATGATGGGGACAGTATAAAGTTGGACAAGGATAAGTAAAATCATCCTTATGTATAATAATAATGTGTTTTTTGCTATTTTTTTATTTTTTTCCGTTATATCATTCATTGTTGTAGCCTTTTGTAAACTTCCAATTTTAGGGTATCCCCTTTTAGACGGGCGCCAGTCGGCACCTGTCTAAAAAAGAATCCACAAATTTAACAATTATTATTTGCATATTGTCATGGGAAGAAGGTTTTCGTAATCCGTTCTTCCCTTTTTTAATTCTCTTAGCAGCTTGCAGAAGTAATCCCTGAAGGAGACTCCTGCCTGTTTGCAGGTTTCTATAAAGGTATTATAGATTGCGGAGTTCTGTATTCCTTTCACGCTTCCGAAGAACAGGCTGTTCTTTCGTTGGACAGTGATTGGTCTTATCGCTCTTTCTGCTGCCATATTGTCTATGGAGTATTCTCCGTCATTTCTGTAGGCAAAGATCTGACTCCAGAAGCTCTTCAGATAGTTAAGAGCCTTGCTCATAAGTTCGCTTCGGCTCAAGGAAGATTCTTGCCTGCAGGCTTCCCTGGTCGTAGGCATACTTGAACTTTGCCCTTGCATGAGCCAGACAGCAGAGATGATCTATATCCATAAGTTCATTGTCAAGATACATATATACGTTATAACCGTCACTCTGCAGTGGAAAGACGTTCTAAAAGGGCATTATACTTTTTCTCAAGTTTTTTATACTCCTTATCGCGGAGCTTGTATTCAATAGCAGCCTTCTCAACCTTGCTGTTTGCCTTAAGCCGGGCGTTCGTAAGGGAATCAATCTTACGGTTGAATTCCTTCAGGTCTTTTCCTATTTCACCAAGTCGTGCTATCATTTCATCAAGCTGCCTGCTCTTTTTCTGTGTCTTCTTGAACCAGTCATAGAATGCCGTGTATGGAATATTGTTGCCAATGCAGAACGAGTTGATGGAAACTCCATTGGGCTCACCCTCGGTTTTGTAGGGGAACCACAGTCTTTCAAAATCTTTTTCGCTAAACATAATCTTTCGAGTTTTAAGTTTAGCACGAAGGTATGCGAAAGAGACATGCTGGTCAATACGCCAATTTTGGAAGCTTACTTGTCTTTTAAGGTATTATTACCACGACCGGTTAATAATGCAACAATTTTCATAATAAGTTTGGGTTAGTTTAAATTATGTAAGTATGTATTTTTATATTGTTAGTTTTGAATTACAATAATTGTAGATAATAATTTTATAATGTATTCGTTCTTTTGTTTCTTTTGTGAAAAATTATAGGCTAATTATGGACTGATATTTTTGTAGTGTATCAATATTAATGCATGTAAAAAATAAGGTTGTACTATTTGGATTTTATATTTAATAGAATATTATTCCAATAAGATTTCCCTAATAACTTCCACGCTCCAGTGCCGCAAACTACTATAAATACAATTCCTACCAAAATCATTTTTCGACTTGTTCCTGAAGGCTTTAAAGGAACAGTGGCTGGTTCTACAACTGCAAACACCGGTTTTTCTTCCTGTATCTTGGCACGGGCAACCTGCAACTGCTGTGCTACCTGGCTATATACTTGATAAGCAAGATTCATATCGTTTTGCAGTCGTTCTTGTTCGGCACGTACACTTTGGAAAGCGATATTACGGTTGCTATCAAAATAATGGGCATACTTGCTTTGTGCCTCGTAGTACTCCTGCTGGCGCTCTTTATAAAGCTGTTCCAAGTAGGCACAGTCTTCCTTGGCTTTCTTGATGCGGTAGTCGATGATGTACTGCTGAAGTTTGGCTACTACGCTGTCGGCTACAATAGCTGTTACTTTCGGGTCTTGCAGCGTAACACTGATAGTAGTTTTAGCTGTTTTCTTATCTACCTCGGCAATGATAGATTGTTTAATGGCTTCTACTTTTGATGCTTCTTTTTCAGTCAGTTGGAAAGGATTTAAAACAGAGGCTGTATCGGCTTCCTCTGCAAAGAGTGACTTGATAGCTCCAATAGCCATACCAGGGGCTGCTTTGATATATCCCCACCAAGGCTGCTTTTGTTCGTCTAGATATGCTACCAGGGTAGTATCCAGCTTGCCATCGAGTGTCTGCACACGGGTATTGAAAAGTTCCAGAATAAATGGGGTAGAGGCCACAATATCCGGAGCCAAAGTCGCATTTAGCGCATCGGGGCTGCTGCTTGCACCTCCGCCTAGAAAAGAAGAAGCCAGGCTGGCAAGTCCTCCACCTGCTTTATCTCCGCTCATTTCGGGAGAGAGAGTGACGGTTACGGTATATTGCTTGGGGATGCTCAGGGCAATGATAATGCCCAGTACCACGCCTACGCCGGCTGCCTTATAGAGGGTCTTGCGGATGGCGATGATTTTACGCAGTATCTCCATCCAGTCTATTTCGAGTTCATCGTTTTCCGGGTCCTGTACGTCCGGGTGCTGGTAGTTTTTGTTTTCGTTCATGGGTGATTGGGTATCTAAAAAAGCTACAGTCGGCGTTGAGACATTGGTAAGAGATATTGGGTTGAGATTTATCCTTGCGCCTCCTGTAGCTGTTTATAATCAGTAGTTTACTTAATCAATGCCGTAATGGCAGCTGTCATGGTTGCCAGTGAGGCAATAGAGCTTGTCAGACCGACAACGTTGCCGATGTTGAACTGCTTCTTGCGTTTGCTGGGCACGATGATTTCGCAGCCGGGTTCCATCTGTTTTTTGCCGCTGCCTTTCACCTGGGCTATCTGGCCGTTCATGTAGATGATGAATTTCTTGCTCTTCTTGGCGTTCTGGCCGTAGCCGCCTGCCTGGTTGATGTAGTACTTCACGCCTTCGCCTTCTTTGAAGGATACAGTGTTCGGCATCATCACGGCGCCGTCTATCTTCACGGTGTTGTTGTATTCGGGCACGCTGATCACGTCGCCTGCACGCAACACGATGTCGGCATCGCTGCCGGGGTTGGCAAGGGCGGCTTCCAGGTCGATGCCTACCGTAAAGGTGCTTTGTACGTTGATGCCCAGGGAGTCGATCATGGCGTCGCCTACCTGACGGCGGAGCAGGTTCACTACGTCCTGCATGCGTCGGATTTCTTCTTCGTTTGCCACACGGGTAAGCTTGGCTCCCTTTACGTAGGCAAACTGAGTGGCGCCTCCTGCCTTGGCGATGATGCTGCTGATGCGTTCGTTCTTGCTGGTCAGGGCGTAGGTTCCGCCGTAAAGCACTTCACCGTCTACTACCACGTTCTGCTGGGCGCTGTAGCCCGGGCTGCGGCGTACGAATACCTGGTCGTAAGGCTGGAGGGTGAAGCCGGGTTCGCCGTCTACCACAAAGCCGTCTTTCAGGCCGAAAGAGAAGGTCTGTCCGATGGCAGCGGGGCTTTCGGTGCTTTTGGGGTCTTTTACGCGGCGTGCCACGTCGACACGTACTACGGAAGCCGATTCACGCAGACCGCCTGCGGTGATCACGAGGTCTTCGAGGGTCATGTTGTCGGCATACGGATAGTCGCCCGGATGAGCTACTTCGCCGAATATCTGTACGTTGCCCAGGTCTTCCAGGTCGTGGATGCTGGGGATGTAGAGTACGTCGTTTTTCTGCAACGGGATGTCGGGCTGGCTGCCGTTCATGATGGCGCGGATGTCTATCTGCTTCACTTCGCGGGTCTTGTTTTCACGCTCGCGGTACAGTACGGCACGGCCGGTAAAGGCGTCGGCCATCAGTCCGTCGGCTTTCTCTACCAGTTCGCGTACGGTGTTCAGCTTGCCGCCCAGCTCGTAGATGCCCGGACGGTATACGGCGCCGCGCACTTCCAGCTTGTTGGTGAAGCGGTCCAGAATGGCTTCGGCGGTGATTACGTCGCCGTCGTGCAGCTGGCATACGCTGTAGTCGGTGTCATCCACGGTGTTTACCTGATATTCCTTACCGTTCTGGCGCACGATGTGCAGGCTCTTGGTATAGGCGTCGCTGGTAAATCCGCCGGCATATTTCAGCAGGGTAGAAAGGGTTTCGCCTTTCTTCATTTCATAGCGCATGGGGCGTTTCACGTTGCCTGTAATCTGTACCAGTTCTTCGTAGGCAGGAACGATGATCACGTCGCCTTCTTCCAGGCGGATGTCGTCGCGGGTCTTGCCCTGCATGATGAACTGGTAAACGTCTACCGTAGCTACGGTCTGTCCGCCGCGCGATACTTTCACGTTACGGAGGCTACCGATGCCGCTCACACCGCCTGCACGGTAGAGGGCGTGGAATACGGTAGAGAAGGCCGAGAGGGCGTAGGTGCCCGGCTGTATCACTTCGCCCATCACGTTGATCTGGATGGTGCGGGTGTTGCCCAGCGTGACGCGTATCTGGTTGCTCTGGTCGGAATAGATCTTGCGGAGCTCGCCGGTGAGGTACTGCTGTGCGCGCTCGATGCTCATGCCGCTCAGGAATACAGGACCGAGCTGTTCGAGGTTGATGGTTCCGTCGGGCGAGATCTGCTGGCGGATGGTGTTCTGGCTGGCTCCCCAGATGTCGATTACCACTTCATCGCCCGGACCGAGACGGTAGTTGGGCGGAGTGGCTATGTTGACGTTCGGTTCGAACGTAAGGTTGCGGGTGTTGAAGATGTTGCGGCCGAATACGGCGTCCTGCTGTGCCACTTCCTGTGCCTGTGGCTGTTCGTCGAGCAGGGTGGAATTGTCTTCCTGTGTCTGCTGGCGCAGGCGTGCTTCTGCCTTGGCAGTTCCGGTCATGTCGCCGGCAGCGGTACCTGTCTGCTGTTCGTACATTTTCTTCACGCGTTCCGCCTGTTCGCGGGTTACGCCTCGGCGTGCCAGCTCGGTAGCTATGGTACGCTGGTCTTTGCCTTGTTTTACTCCATCTTTAGCATATTCCAGCACTTGCTGGTCGGTCATGCCCGACTGCGCCATGAGCAGGGGCGAACATGCCATAAAAATAACAAGTGATAAAGCTTTTAGTTTCATGCTTGTCTGTTAGTGATTTTATATTGTTTTCTGAATTTACTCTTCGATGGTTTCGCACCAGGTGTAGCTCACTTTGAGCAGGGCGGTGCTTTGGGGCATTTCGATGGCGATGTAGTGGCGGCCTCCGTAGCGGAGGAACTTGCCGGTCACACCGTAGAGCGGACCGCGGCGTACTACCCGGACGGGGACGCTGCGCTTGCCGCGAAGCTTTTCGGAATCGATGAACCGCGTGCCCTGGATGTCGGGGTTGGTGGCATGCATGAAGTTCTGCATGTCGCGTTCGCTCACCGTGCAGTAGTCGGTGCCGCTGCGTTCCTTCTTCAGAAAGTAGACGGGCAGCGGGGCTTCGGCGGCGAACTGCCGGCACCAGTTGGCGTCATAAGGACAGTGGATGAAAATCAGGTTGTGGATGGCGGGTACGAGTATGTGGGTGCATTCACCCTCGTGTCCGGTGTCGCGGAGCTCGTAGGTCATGGGGATGTAATGCTCGATGCCCTGCTCTTTGAGATAGGCGGCTACTGTAAGTTCTTTGTTGTACACCGTCTGCAGGGGCAGCCATACCTGTTCTTTTTCCATGTCTGTGGATGTTTGTCCTTCTGTTTTTTTTGTTCCCTTTTTTCTTGATTGAATGTTTGTTGAGGTACGGATGCACCTCTCTCTCCTTCCTAGCGTCTAAAAAACACTATGAATCAGTTTGTTATCTCCGGATACGGAAGATGACGCACATCGTGCTTCTGTCTAGGAGTCGTTCCCACAGCCGCATAGGAAGTCGTTCTTCGCTGCAAAGATAACAAATTTATATGCAGAAGGTTTATTTTAACCCTTTTTTTAGATATGATTGTTCAATTTTTTTTATTTTTACACAAGGACTGCCGTCTTTTTCCGAATGTGGACGCAAACGGGCTGGCTTGTCAATTTATCCGTTTTTTTGGATATTCGTACGAAAAGCCGGAGCTTTTGTACGAATATCCGGGTAAACTTCCTGATGTTTACTTCAACTTTTCAGCTTTTTTTCCCGTAGGGCTGCCTTTTCGGGAGTCCGTGCCCACGGAAAGCTGCTTCAGAATCCTGAACTCGTTTTCTCCAGGCTCCTCGTCGGGATCGGCCTCGCGTACTATCAGGTTCGTCTTGTGCATGATGCAGCTCTCTATGATCAGCCTCAGGGTGGTTACGTCGAAATCTATCTCGCACACCTGTTCGGCTGCCTTGAAGAAGGTGGCCAGCGTCTTGAAACGGAAGTTGCGGACGGTGTCGAAACACGTATGCGTGCCGATGCCCGTGATGCGCTGGATTTCCGACTTCGATACGTGCGACAGGGCGCACAGTGTATCGATGAACTTTCTTAATTCTTTGAGCCACTCGTCTGTCTGTTGCTTCGTAGGCTCGCACGAAGCGTATAATTTTTCGAAATATTTCATTAGTCTTGTCTCTCGGGGTTTATCTCTGCCGTATAAGGCAGTAATTAATACTCTGCCAATCGGTATTTTTACCGATGAAAGACAAGAACGGAAGTTTACCTGTCAGGTTCTGTTGATGACACAAAGATAACGGAAAAATCGTGGCTGAACGTTTTTCTTTGCGAGAAAAACTTCCCTTGCTTTTACTCTTTCTTTATAATATATAATAGGAAAGGGTGGCAACACCGGTGGTGCTCTTGTGGCCCGCCGGACATTGTAATAACTTGTAACTCTGAGGGTTTGCTATGCTACACTTTGGTGACGGTGGTGGTCCGCCCTTTCGGGTTGCGTAAAAAAATGAAGAATTATGGAGGTGATAACAACTATGAAAAATCCTGGCAATCTGGGCTTTCTGGTACTTTCGAGGCGACTGCTTACCCAGATGTTTGCCGAAATGTACGGAAAGTGGCATTCCGACTCGCAGGCGTATGTGTATCTGCTCATGGCGGCGTGCTTTACCGATCAGGGTGATACCCCTGGATGCCTGAAACGGGGCGAACTGTTTTTTTCAGGAAGGGAGCTGAGTCTGCGCTTCGCCTGGAGCCGGAGGCATGTGAACCACTTTATCGGAGAGCTGGAGCAGAACGGTGTGGTGGAGGTGATGAAGGTGCAGAACTGTTCGAAGCTGCGTCTGCTGCACTACGATACGCTGTGTCGCATGCGGGTGAAAAACGGTGCGGACGGAAGGCGCAGGAGCGCGGGCGACGAGATGTTCGAGGTGTTCTGGGAACAGTATCACGACATGACGCAGCAGCCTGCCCTCGACATCGAGGCGGCACGCAAGGCGTGGGGGAAACTGACGCTGGTCGAGCGCGAGGAGGCGGTGGGAAACATCGAGATGTATCTCTGCATGCTGCCGTCTATCGACCGGGCTCGTACGGCACTGAAGTATTTGCAGATGAAGAGTTTTGTACTCAATTGATTATATTTTTATCTGTGTTGTCTGATGAAACTTTTTTTAATTGTCAATCATTGCTGTCTGATGAAATTTTTCAAACCCTCAATAACTTGTTGATATATAAGAATTAAGCAATAATTTTAACAGGAGGGATTGTCCGTAAAGGCAATCGGATTTTCAGTATTGTGAAAAGCTGTATCGGACAGCAGTCATATTTTTAGGATTATGGGGATGGTTTATGCGGAAGAAATAGAAGGGGCGGTACTGGGGGCGTGCCTGCTGGAGCGTTCGGCTCAGGCGGTGGTGCTGAAAAGTCTGCGTGCCGAGATGTTTTACCTGACGGCGCACCGGGTGGTGTTCGAGGCGATAAACGCACTGTATGCCCGGGGAGCGGCGGTGGATATGCTGACGGTGACTGAGGAGCTGCGTGCTCTGGGACGGCTGGACGATGCGGGCGGTCCGTTTGCCGTGGCGAAACTGGCGGCGGGGGTGGCTACGTCGGCTCACCTGGAGTATCATTGCAGCATCCTGTTTCAGTATTACCTGCGGCGGAAGCTGGTGGAGGTGCTGACACGGGAGCTGGCGGCGGCAAACGATATGACGTGTGATGTGTATGATGTGCTGATTGATACGCAGCGGGAACTGGGGGCGCTGCTCGAGGATTCGCCGCTGGAGAATCACTTGCACCCCATGCCGGAGGTGATGGGTGATACGGTGGCGCTGGTGGACCGCCGGCAGGAGCTGGCTGTGAACGGGCTGACGGGTGTGCCTACGGGCTTGCAGCGGCTGAACGAGATGACAGGGGGATGGCAGCCGGGCAACCTGATTTTTACGGCGGCACGTCCGGCCGACGGAAAGACGGCACTCGACTTGTTCTTTGCGCGTCAGGCGGCGATGGCGGGTGTGCCGGTGGTGTTCTTCACGCTGGAGATGACGGCTTCGGAACTGGGTGAGCGTATGGTACTGGCGGAGAGTTCGGCCGATCCGCTGCGTATCCGTCAGGGCAGACTCTCGCCGGAGGAGGTGGAGGATGTGCGCCGTACGGCGGAACGGATGAGCGTGCTGCCGGTGCATGTCGACGATACGCCGTACATCAACATCGACCAGTTGTGTGTCATCGCCAAGTCGCTGCGGGCAAAGGGGCTGCTGGGCTTGCTCATCGTCGACTATCTGCAACTGCTTGCCACGGTGAATCCGGGGCGTACGCGTGAACAGGAGGTGGCGGAGTGCAGCCGCAAGCTGAAGGGGCTGGCGCGCTCGCTGGGTTGTCCGGTCATCGTGTCGAGCCAGCTCAACCGTCAGGCGGAAGACCGGGCGGGGAGTCCGGAGCTGCGTCACCTGCGTGAGAGCGGGGCCATCGAGCAGGATGCCGACCTGGTGATTCTGCTGCACCGTCCGGAGCGTTATCATATCCGGGTGGATCCCGATACGGGGTGGTCTACGCGGGGCATGGGCATCGCTACGGTAGCCAAGCACCGCAACGGGGCGACGGGAAAGGTATATTACGGGTATAATCCCAGCATGACGAAAATCGGCGAGTTCGCGGGTACGTCTGTGACTGCGCCGGCAAACAATTTAAAGCGTAAGGAGGATGAAAGAAAGAGCAGTGACTTATTCGGTGGTTCCGCGGGTTGATCCGCGTGATATCTCGGCAGAGATGACGTATTATGCCCGTGCACAGGCGCGGGGAGAGGTGACGCTGGGCGACATGGCGCGCCGTATTCAGCGGCGGTGTACGGTGACACGTGCCGATACGCTGGCGGTGCTTGTGGCGCTGGAAGAGGAGGTCTGCCGCGGGCTGTGCAACGGCGAGATTGTCCGTTTGGGTGAGCTGGGTTCGCTTCAGGTGGGAGTGAAAAGCGAGGGAGTGCGGCTGGAGGCTGACTTCCACGAATCGATGATAAACAAGATATGGGTGCGTTTCCGTCCGGGTATGGTGCTGAAGGGGATGCTGGACGGGGCGGCTTTCGAACGGGTATCGCCGCGCAAGGAAGCCGGACGTGCCGGAAAGGGGATGCGGTATGAAAGAGAATGAACATGGCGACGGGGAATTCCGTCTGCGTATCTACGGCAAGTCGGAGCTGGCTTGTCTGTATTTTCCCGACCGTTCGCCGGAAACGGCACGGCGCAATCTGTACCGGTGGATGTACCGCTGTCCGTCCATCCGCGAGGGGCTGGCGGCACTGGGCCACGACAAGCACCGCAAGTTTTTCCTCAAGCCGGAGGTGGAGGTGATCGTGAGGGGACTGGGGGAGCCGTAAGATAAAGAGAGGCTGTTTTTTCGGAACGGGAACGGGGCTGGTGAAACAAAAAACATTATCTTTGCACGAAAATACAGGATTTTGTTTCAGTAATAATTAAATCAAGCAAGGAATAATGATTGACGGACTTATTGAATTGGAAAACGATCTGATAGCGGAAGAATGCGAAAAATATAAGTCGTCAAATCGGATTTCGGAACAAGATTTGAATACGGAAACAGTTGCTACATTGGCAGAAAATGTGCATTCCTTTCTGATAAACAGCCTTATATATACTTTTCTCTACCAAAAAAAACTTTTGGACTCGGTGGAAATCTCAGGCAGCTATGGATTTTTGCCTGATGGAGAATATTCTCTTTATACTCAGTTTCCGGCAGAAGTAATCCCTTCTTTATGTGAAGAACTGCATATCGTATTTCTGAATGCTGTGATAGAGCGGAAGAACGGTCTTGTTTACAGAAAAAAATCGAAGCATAATCTTATTGATAAGGGAGCGGTTTATACCAGATCTTATGTCGCTTATGAAATAGTGAAAAATACCTTGTCACGATGTGATGCAGGGGCTGACGTGTCTGTGCTTGATTTTGCTTGTGGTACAGGACGCTTTTATGATTGCATTGTCGATATATTGGATAAAGAATATGCTATACCACCGGAAAAAAGTATTTTGAATAATATTTTTGCTGTGGATATAGACCCTGTAGCTGTAGCGATTACTCGTATGAAGGCCTTGGCAAGGCTGAAAGAACCTTCTGTTTCGGACATAGAAAAAATATGTGGAAATATTATTCGGAGAAATGCACTGATACAGGAGAATATAATGTTTTCTGATGAATGTCCGTTGAAAAACTCTGATTTTGAGGGAAAGGTAAACGGAGGATTTGATGTGATTGTTTCAAATCCTCCTTATCTGGTTCTGAAACCGGACAAGAAGAAGATTTCGGGAAATAAAGCTGACCGGATTTTAATGTGGGTGTCCTGGTTCAGAACTTCGGGTGCTTATCATTATGCGCTGGAGGGAATGTTGAATCTGTATCAGCTCTCCATTGAAAAGATGATACGGATGCTTAAGCGGAATGGTTATTTGGGAGTAATATGCCCTTCTACATTATTTGCGGATTTGTCAACAACAAAATTGCGGAAATTTTTGTTGGAAAAGAACAAGGTCTGTGAAATAAAATACTTTAGAGAAAGCATCCCGCTGTTTGACAATGTAACGCAGTCGACTAATATATTTTACCTGCAGCGATACGGTATTACCGGCAGGATAAATGTGGAAGTGGACGGGAAATGTTTTGGAGTAGAAATCGGAAGTGTGCGGAAGATTTTCGGGGAAAATATGGAGATACCTCTGATGTCGGATAGGGGATGGGAGATTCTGGAGAAGCTGTCACAGGTACGGAAGCTGAAGGAATATCCTGAAATACGGAACAGAAGGGGGGAACTGGATCTCACTTTATATAAGCGGTTTATAACACAAGAGCAGACTCCCTACCGATTGGTACGGGGAAATATGATTGCTGACAACGATATTGAGGATATCAATCACGAATATGTGAAGGGCGAGTTTCTTGGAACTCGTTCGGCTGAATTTCTGAAATGTGATTTTGGCAGAAGGAGGCTGGTCTGTCAGCAGGTTTCCAATATGGGAATATCGCGGAGGCTGAGGTTTGTGTATTGTGAGGAAAATGATATATTGGGAAATAGTTGCAATTATATATCGGCTGAAGAAATAGTCTTGAAGAAGATGTATATTTTGCTGAACAGCAGCTTGTTGAACTGGAGATTTAAGGTGACCAGCTCTAATAATCATATAAATAACTACGAAATAGACGATTTGCCGGTAGTTGATCTGAACAGAGTGGATGAAAACTTTACTTATTCTTCGCAGGAGGAACTGGACAGGTATGTAGGCGAACTGTATGGTTTGACACCGGAAGAGATAAACTGGATAGTACGATGAAATTATATAATCATGTTGTGTTTAAGATGGGGAAACATGAGGCGGAAATAGCCCCTCACATTCCTGAAGGTGGAAACTGGCAGGATATTCCTCTGAGCATATCGGATACTCGTCTGGATAAAATAAGGGAAACCGGAGGACGGACTACTTATTACGGCAGGTTGTGCTGGGACAAGCCAAGCTATACGATCGCCACTTATTTCAATCGGGTAGGGAACGGGTGCAATCTGCACCCTTCGCAATGTCGTGTGCTTTCCAACAGGGAGGCGGCAAGGCTTCAGTCGTTTCCCGACAGTTTTATCTTTCAGGGTTCCAATGCTTCACAGTACAAGCAGATAGGAAACGCTGTGCCTCCTTTGCTGGCCAGGTTCGTCGCTTCACTGATCATGCCTCATTTAAGAGGAATGAATTTTGTGGATTTGTTTGCCGGATGCGGAGGTATGTCGGAAGGATTCATTATGAGCGGATTCCAGCTGATAGCTGCAAATGAAATAGACAAGAGCATCATGGCTACCAACCGATATAATCACTCGCAGTATGCACCGGCTGAGAATTTTATTTTGGGAGATATTACCCAGGAGGAAACCAAGGCGCGCATTATGGAAGCTTGCGGAAATATACCGGTTAATGTGGTTGTTGGTGGTCCGCCCTGTCAAGGATTTTCGTATGCGGGCTGGAGAGATCCGAACGACAAGAGAAACCAGTTGTTCAAGGATTTTGTTGAAATGGTAAACCGGCTGAGGCCGGAATTTTTCGTTATGGAGAATGTGCCAGGTATTCTGACTATGCGTAAGGGGGATGCCATTAAAGAAATTATTGAGGCTTTTACTGAAATCGGTTATCATGTAAATGTACCCATCAAGTTGAATGCCGAGGAATTTGGTGTGCCGCAGCGTAGAAAGCGGGTTTTCATCATCGGTTCACTGGAAGAGATTTCCATACCTCAGCCGTCGCCTTTGTTTTACATGCCATCTGTCAAGACACCGAATATGTGGAACTTGCCCGTAGCCATTACGGTGAGAGATGCTATCGGTTCGCTGCCGGAACTGGAAAACGGGGGAGGAAGTCTGGAAATGGATTATGAGCCTGTGCAGGCATCGGCTTACGACAGGCTCATGTATGGAGAGTTGACTTTCGAAGAGTTTTATAATCTACTCTGACTCGGAAGTAATAATCTTGTCGCACAGAAGTGCGATGAGTTTCCTGACTTCCTGGTCGGCTTGTGTGAAATTTTTGTCTTTGATGCTCTGCATGACGGCAGCCGTTTCTTTGGGAAACTGGTCTGTGTAAAATGTTACTTTACGGTTTTTCTTTATGTCAAATTTTTCCAGACTTTCGAAAGCAATGCGCAGGTATCTTTCCTGATTTTTCCGCTTGTTTTCATTTTCGATAGGGCTTTCGTGTATCTTCAGTTTATCGAGTTCCAGCGGATTGAAATCCGAAAAACGGTAGTCGTACATGGAGTATTCAGGATGCAGATAAGTCTGGAGAAATTCTTCCCCTCCTTTTTTGTAAATAAGGGAGAACAGTTTCAATACGTTCTGGTGGCATTTCAACATGAGGGAACTGAGTTTCCGGGCATCTTCATCGGAAGTGATAGTATTTTTGTACTTGTCCCAGATATATTGGGAATGCCAGCTTACCACCTGATTGCCGTCTGCCTCCAGTGTCAGCAGTTTACGGACATCCGACAAGGAAAGGCGATTGTTTTTCGCACTGTTGCACGCTTTGCACATAGGAGCAAAGTTCGTACTGTGGCAGAATCCGAGTGAAATCGGACCTATATGGTCGGCTGTCATTTTAGCTGTTTCTCCGCAGACCGGACATGTGCACTTTGGAGCTTTCTGGTATTCTCCCATCAGTCTGTTGGCCAGGTTATAGTTGCCGTCGGACCATTCTTCATAAGCACGCCGGTCCTGCACATAGGTTTTCATGTTGTCTGTATGTCTGCCCTTGTCGGTAAACTGCCGGCAGCACAGTCCGTCGGAATGGTAGCCGTCGAAACGGTCCGGACAATTTGACATGGCTCCCGGAGAGAGTTTGCCTGAACACTTGGCTACATGTGTATCATATATTTGCCGGATCAGGTCGGCTGTATCTGTGAAATATTTTACCTTGAATATGTCGGCTATGTTTTGCAGATCATTGGTATTCTTGCAAAACTGTTCTATTATTTCCTTTATGGTATAATCTGTCTGGTTCAGTCTGGTACCGAGTACCCGGTTGATTTGAGTGAGGGTAGGCTTAGTAGGATACTCGTAATAAATGCTGAGTGCTCTTCCGCAAATTTGGCATACATGTTTTTTTGTAGGATGTATCTCCCTGGCTGCAACGGCATAGTTTCCGGATTTTACGGGAATACCCAGTTCCTCGCATTTCTTGTTCCACCATGCCAGACGTTTCTGTCCGGCGGAAGACCTCTTGGTGGCAACCCATTTAATCTGCATGTCTTTTTTTCTTTCAAAATAAAGCCCTTCATATTCGGGAGCTGAAACAATGGCTTCTGTGTATTTTTGAAATTCGGGATGCCGGTTTCTGTCAATACCTTCTTCTTGTTTTTTATTCATTGTTTTCTAGTAGTTTAGTTAGATTAATATTTAATGCTTTTGCTATTTTTTCTATATTGACAAGAGTTATGTTTTTTTCTGCACGCTCTATCATTCCTATATAGGTACGGTGAAGTCCGGCATATTCCGCAAGTTTTTCTTGCGAAAGGCGTTGCTCTTTTCGGTACTTCTGGACATTTCTGCCGAATATTTCTAGAATGGAATTGCTACTCATAGTATGTTTTTTTACAAAAATATGTAGGCTTAGATTGAAATTCAACATACTATAGTTAGCATTTTGGGAGTATTTTTTGTTCTTGCTGGTTTGTTGTTTATACACCGCAAGTTTTTCCTCAAGCCGGAGGTGGAGGTGATCGTGCGGGGACTGGGGGAGCCGTAAGATAAAGAAACTATTAATATATACTTGCACGGGGTGTGAACCTCACGTTTGCGGTATCGCGGCGTGGTTCACACCCCGTTTTTTTTGTGTATGCTGCATCGGAAACTTAACGGCGGAAGCCTGGACGCTTTTTCAGAATCGGATGAGGAAAAAATAGATTGAAAGAAACTTTTTGAGGATGATATGACTGTTAAAAGCAAGAAGTCCCAGTCGTAATGACTGAGACTTCTCTAATTCCTTTTTATAGTGCAGATGCGACGACTAAGCTCGCACGGGCACTTTCGTATTGCAAAGGTAAGCATTATTTTTTATTCCGCCAAACAGTAGGGCTGTTCAATATTCGAGTTTAGAAGTCTGTGCCACAACTTTTTTAGCTTCATCTGTCTGATTTTATCTGCCGGCAATATGCTTTACCGTGCAAAGCTATTTTCATAGCATTCTTCTTGTTCTTTTTAAGACATAGCCAGGTATTCACACCCCGTTTTTTTGTGGGTATGCTGCATCGGAAACTTAATCGTTTTGAAACAGGATTGCCACATGCGCGTTTCTGTTTTGAAATACGCTGCCTTTAATTTTGCGCAATGAAAATCAAGAATTTTTAATTGCTTGAAAAGTGCTGGCAGTCATGTAGATAGCTGGTAGTGAAAAGGTAAGAAACAGGTTGGGAAAATTTACAATTTAAAAATAAAATGAAAAAATTTGCAGCGTATTTACTTTGGTTTTTGCTGATTGCTGTCTTGCCGCTGATGGCGTGCAGCAACGATGGAATGACGGAGGCTGTGGCAGGCAGCTTCGAGGTACAGTTTGAATGCCCTTCGCTGATAGAAGTGGTCAAGGGAGGGGAATATACGTTCCAGGTGACCGGGAGTAACAAGCCGGCGGAATCGGATGTGATTATTCTGGAATCGACAGGGGGAATCTCGTATACGTGTGTGCTGGTGAGTGTTTCGGAAAACTGTTTTACCATAAAGCTTGCCGACGGATGCGAAAGCGGTACGTACCGGGTGTTCATCAAGCGTGGTGACCGCAAGAAACAGATTGGTACTACCTATATTAATATAATAGAGGGAATTGGTTTCACGCCGGATGCCGGAACGACGGTGTACGGGGTGGTATCGACAGCCGACGGTCCGGTGCAGGGTGTTGTGGTATCGGACGGTGTAGAGGTGAGCGTGACCGACGAACGGGGTATCTACCAGCTTCAGTCGGAAAAGAAATGGGGGTATGTGTTTATCTCCGTTCCTTCGGGATATGAAGTTCCTGCCGAGGGAGTCTTGCCTCAGTTCTACCAGATGATGAAGGGGGATGCCGCTACAACGGAGCGTGTGGATTTCTCGCTGACTGAGGTGGAAGGACAGGATAGCTATAAGGTGTTTATGCTGGGCGATATGCATCTGGCCAACCGCACGGGCGACCTGGGACAGTTTATGGACTTTACCGAGGATCTGAACAGCTACCGTGCCTTGCATCAGCACGAAAAGATGTATGCCATTACGCTGGGCGACATGACCTGGGACCTGTATTGGTATTCGAACAGTTATGCGCTGCCTGAGTACCTGAATACCATCAACAATCAGGTGAAGGGACTTCAGATTTTCCATACTATCGGAAATCATGACTACGACTACAAGGCTACGAGCGACGAGGAGGCGGGAAGCCGTTTCATGGATTATATCGCTCCGACATATTATTCGTTCAACATCGGAAAGGTGCACTACGTGGTGCTGGATGACATCGATTGCAACAACTACGACGGCACTACCTCACGCGACTACGAGAAGCGTGTGTCGGCCGAACAGCTGAGCTGGCTGTCGAAGGATCTGGCATATGTCGACAAGTCGACACCGCTGGTAGTGGTGATGCACGCACAGCTGTTCTACCCGTCGCAGACGGAAGGTTTCAAGATAGACCATGATGTGCTGAACACTACGCAGCTGCTGGATGTGCTGGACGGCTACAAGGTGCATTTCGTGACCGGACATACGCACCTGAGTTTCAACGTGACTCCGGAGGATGACGTAACGGGCGGACGCGAGGTGTACGAACATAACGCGGGTGCGGTATGCGCTTCGTGGTGGTGGTCGGGCTACCTTACTCCGGGTGTGCACATCAGTCCCGACGGAACACCGGGCGGATACTCGGTATGGGATGTGGACGGAACGGACATCGAATGGATATACAAGGCTACGGGATGGACGGAGGATTACCAGTTCCGCAGCTACGACCTGAACAATGTGCATTTCTCGATGGCGGATGTGCCGCAGATGCCGGCCAGTGTACCGGCTTCGGTCAAGGCGAAATTCCAGCGCTATGTGGATGCTTATCCGGTGAACAAGGACAATGAGGTGCTGATAAACATCTGGAACTGGAATCCGCGCTGGACGCTGACGGTGACCGACGAGAAGGGCAACAAGCTTGCTCCCGAGGAGGTATGGGCTTACGATCCGCTGCATGTGGCAGCGCTGAGTGTGAAGCGTTTCAACTCGTCGACACTGAGCTCTACACCGAGCTTCATTACCGAAAACTTTACGCATTTCTTCAAGGTGAAGGCGGCGGATGCCGACGTGGATCTGACCATCACCGTGCGCGATGAGTTCGGACACGAATGGACCGAGCAGATGCAACGTCCGAAGGCGTTCTCGACGGATGCTTACCTGCCTCGCTGAACGGGGATGCACCGACAAGCTACTTAATGTTTTACTAAATATTTATTTATGAAAGTTTTCAATTCGTATGTTTTTTTGCTGTTGCTGTTGCTGACGGGCAGTGTTTCTACGCTGTCGGCGCAGAACAGAACAGTATCGGGTAAGGTACTGGATGCCTTGCAGGAACCGCTTATCGGGGTGTCTATCGTCATCGACGGAACTGCCCAGGGAAGCATTACTGATGTAGACGGAGCCTTCGAGCTTCAGATACCTGCCGGTGGGGCTACTCTGAATTTCTCTTATGTGGGTTATCTTACCGAAAAGGTAAAGGTGAAACCGGGACAGAAAAATATTGTGGTATATATGCAGGAAGATGCCATCATGCTGGATGAGGCGGTGGTGATCGGTTACGGTACGCAGAAGAAGGTGAACCTGACGGGAGCCGTGGCTACGGTGGGCAGCGAGAAGCTGGAAAACCGTGCGACTCAGTCGCTGGCAAACATGCTGCAAGGTTCGGTAGCCGGTCTGAATGTCACTACCTCGTCGGGTGTGCCGGGCAGCTCGCCCAGCATCAACGTGCGTGGTACGACTTCTATCAACAGTGCCGATCCGCTGGTGCTGATAGACGGTGCGGTGGGTGAACTGGACCGTGTGAACCCGAACGACGTGGAGTCTATCTCGGTCATCAAGGATGCGTCGGCTGCGGCAGTATACGGTGCGCGTGCGGCATTCGGTGTGATTCTGGTCACAACCAAGTCGGGCTCGGCACAGGACGGAAAGGCTACCGTGCGTTACAGCGGCCGTCTGGGATGGCAGGCTCCTACCACGACTACCGATTACGAAACAACCGGTTACTGGTCGGTGTATACGGTAAACACCTTCTGGCGTGCGAAGAACGGCACGAACTACGTGGACTATACCGACTACGACATGCAGCAGCTGCTGGCTCGTGTGAACGACAAGACGGAGAATCCCGACCGCCCGTGGGTAGTGGAAGAAACAAGAAACGGTCGCCGTCAGTGGGTGTACTACGGCAACTACGACTGGTGGCACATGATGTACAACGACCGTCGCCCTACCCAGCAGCACAGCATCTCGCTGAGCGGGGGTACGAAGGATGTGAAATACCTGGTGAGCGGGGCATACGATTACCAGAAAGGTATCCTGAACATGAATCCGGATATCTACCGCAAGTATAACCTGCGTTCGAAGATTGACTTTACCATCAACCGCTATGCTACGCTGAGCAACAATACTTCGTTCTATGGCTCGCAGTATACTTTTCAGGGTAACGGAAGCATCGACGATACCATCGGTTACAGCGGACGTCACGCGCTGGCATGCTTCCCGATGAAGAACCCCGACGGCTCATGGCTGTACAGTACTCCTTACCTGAACTATAAGGTGGGCAACGGACGTCATATCATGCTGGGCGAGGGATCGCACCGCAACGAGAACCGCACGAACGACTTCTCGAATACTACACGACTGGTCATCACACCGATCAAACAGCTGAGTCTGACGGGGGACTTTACCTACCGTCTGTACCAGACACGCAATACACACCGTTCGAACAACCTGTTCTACCGCGAATATCCGGACGGACCGCTGCTGTCGTATGCTACCGGAGCCGGTCTGAACAAGCTGAGTGAATCGGTGAACACACGCAACTATTATTCGGCAAACGTTTTTGCCAACTACGAAGATACATTCGGCAAAGCACATCACGTGACAGGAGTGGTTGGTTTCAACTACGAACGCATGTATCTGAAGAATGTTTCGGCTGCGGGACAGAACCTGACTTCTACTTCGCTGGACGACCTCGACCTGGTGGGACAGAATGCCGAGGGTGAAGTGCTGACCGAAGTGGGCGGCGGACAGAGCGAATATGCGCTGGCTGGTTTCTTCGGCCGTGTGAACTACGACTACAAGGGACGCTACCTGTTTGAGGCGAGCGGACGCTACGACGGTACATCGCGTTTTGCTGCCGGAAGCCGCTGGGGATTCTTCCCTTCGGGTTCGGTGGGATGGCGTATCTCGGAAGAACCGTTCTTCAAGCCGCTGAGCGGATATGTAGACAACCTGAAGCTGCGTGCTTCGTTCGGTAGCCTGGGTAACCAGAATGTTTCTTCTTACTATACATACATGCGTCTGATTTCGGTAAGCGACTTTGCCGGCTTCACGTTCGGCGAGGGCAGCTCGATGGCGAAATATGCTACACTGGGTGCGCCGGTGGCATCGGACCTGACCTGGGAAACTTCGGAACAGTGGGATTTCGGTTTCGACCTGACCATGCTGAAGAACCGCCTGAACATTACCGTAGACGGATATGTGCGCAACACACTGAACATGCTGACCGACGGTGTGGAACTGCCGGCTGTATATGGAGCCAGTGTACCGGATATGAATACAGCCGACTTGCAGACTAAGGGATACGAAGTGACAATGTCGTGGAGAGATCAGTTCGAACTGGCCGGACGTCCGCTGGAATACAGTCTGGGATTCAACGTGAGCAACTACAAAAGCTACATTACCAAGTATGACAATAAAGACAAGACATTTGCCAAGGATTACTACGAAGGCATGCGCATCGGAGAAATCTGGGGATTTGTGACCGACGGTCTGTTTGCTACCGACGAGGAGGCACAGGCGTATGCCAAGGAGGTAGACCTGAGTTACATGGTAGACGGACTGACCGGAGGCTGGAAGGCCGGCGACGTGAAGTTTGTCGACCTCGACGGTGACGGTATGGTGGATATAGGCAGCAACAATGTAGCCGATCCGGGCGACCGCAAGGTATTGGGTAACTCACTGCCCAGCCTGTCGTATGGTATCAATGCCAGTGTTCGCTGGTGTGGATTCGATGTATCGGTGTTCTTCCAGGGAACAGGTAACCACTACTGGTATCCTCACGGACACATGATGTCGTTCTGGGGTCCGTTCTCTTATCCTTACCAGACCTTCCTGCAGAAGGATTTCATGGACAAGGTGTGGGCCGAAGACAATACGGATGCTTACTTCCCGCGTCCGATGGCATACTCGTCGACTTCCGGTCCGCTGAGCAAGGTGAACGACCGCTATTTGCAGAACATCCGCTACATGCGTCTGAAGAACCTGACCGTAGGATATACCATTCCGGTGAACCTGACAAAGAAAATCGGTATCGATCAGGCACGTTTCTACTTCTCGGGCGAGAACCTCTGCTACTGGTCGCCGCTGAAGAAGATTACCAAATACGTGGATCCGGAAGGAGCCATCAGCCGCAGCAACGATACGTACAACGAAAGTTTCTATCCGTGGCAGAAGACGCTGCTGTTTGGTGTAGACATCACTTTCTAAACGAAAATTCATTGAATAAAACAACCAAGAACAGATTCGTATGAAAAAATATATATTTACAGCACTGGTACTGACAATGGGGTTGACTTCGTGTGACGGTTTGCTCGACCTGACTCCTAAAAGCGAGATATCGCAGGACGACTATTTCAAGACAGAGAGCGACTTGCAGCTTTTCAGTAACTCGTTTTACAACAACCTGCCGGACAAGAGCCCTTTCGACGACCAGAGTGACCTGTACGTGCAGCAGAATCTTTCCGACGAGATGCTGGGCGGAAACAACCGTACCGTGCCTGCTTCGGGCGGGGGATGGACATGGACCGACCTGCGCAAGATGAATACCCTGCTGGCGTATGTGAATCAGTGCAGCGACGAGAATGCGGTGGTGAAATATACGGCACTGACCCGCTTCTTCCGTGCGTTCTTCTATTTCGAGAAAGTCAAACGCTTCGGCGATGTGCCCTGGTACGACGTGGAACTGGGTTCTGCCGACGAGGCACTGTACAAGCCGCGTGACTCGCGTGAGCTGGTGATGACCAAGATGATAGAGGATATCGACTATGCCATCGATAATCTTCCTGCACGCGAGGAAGAGTCGAGCAGTCCGTTCCGTGTGAACCGCTGGGCGGCACTGGCGCTGAAGGCACAGTTCTGTCTGTACGAAGGTACGTACCGCAAGTATCACGACCTGAAGCTGGAAGGCAACGATTATACGTATTACCTGGATCTGGCTGCCAAAGCTGCCGGCGAGATTATCAATGATGGTCCGTACAAGCTGTACTCTACCGGACATCCGGAATCGGACTACCTGAATCTCTTCGCTGCCGAGGATGCGAATCCGGATGAATATATCCTGGCTATCAAGTTCGACTACAGTCTGGCTATCCATCACAATGCCAACGGACATACGCTGGTTCCTACTCAGGGGCGTCCGGGACTGACACGCAAGATGGTGAATATGTATCTGATGAAGGACGGAAGCCGCTTTACCGACCAGCCGGGATGGCAGGAAATGAGCTTCCTGGAGGAAACGAAGGACCGCGACCCGCGTCTGGCTCAGAGCGTCCGTACACCGGGATATACCCGTATCGGGGAAACAACGGTGCTTCCTCCCGACCTTTCGGTTACTGTGACTGGCTACCAGCCGATCAAGTTCGTGCAGGAACCGACTGCTTCCGGCGGACAGGTAGACCGCAACGACCGTAATACGAACGACTTGCCTGTGTACCGTTATGCCGAAGTGCTGCTGAACTATGCCGAGGCAAAGGCGGAACTGGGTACGCTGACTCAGGAGGATCTGGATATCTCTGTGAATCTGCTGCGTGACCGTGCAGGTATGAACGACGCGCACCTGAACATGGCTGCTGCCAATGCCAATCCGGACCGTTATCTGTCGGCTAAGGAAACGGGTTATCCCAACGTTTCGGGAAGCAACAAGGGTGTGATTCTGGAAATCCGCCGCGAGCGTGCCGTTGAATTGAATCAGGAAGGTTTCCGCTTCGACGACCTGGTGCGCTGGAAAGCCGGAGCCTGCATCGATCAGGATATCTACGGTATGTATTTCGCCGGTGCGGGTGAATACGACCTGAGCGGCGACGGTAATCCGGATGTGATCTTATATAATAAAGGTACTGCGAAACCGGAAGCCGGCAGCGGGGTGCTGGTGTACGAAATCGGCAAGGATATTCTGCTGACAGGAAGCAACAGCGGGTATGTGTATTCTCACAAGAATATCGTGCGCAACGGTTTCAATGAGGAGCGTGACTATCTGTACCCGATTCCTATCAACGAACGTTCGCTGAACCCGAGTCTGACACAGAATCCGGGATGGAGCGACGGACTGGGTTTCTAAACTTCAGCTTCTGTTCTGAAACAAAACGGCTAATCTCTCTTGAAACATCAGCTGGTTTTCTGGGGGTGAAATAATATAATGTATCTCTCGAAATATCAGCTGGTTTTTCGGGAATGGAATAAATAATCTATCTTGAAACATCAGTTGGTTTTTCGGAGAATGAAATAAAGAATCTCTCTCTCGAAACATCAGCAGGTTTTTCGGGGGTGAAACAGGGATTTTCTGGAAAGATCCTTCAACTTCAAAACAAACAAATTAACTCTGTAAAACATATGAAACTGATCAATTATATCATGGCTTCGGTGCTGTTTCTCTCGGCAACGCTTCTGGGCAGTTGCAGCGAAGAGGAGAATACGCTTTCGAAAGCTGTACTGGCAAGTGCCAGTGCCCTGGACTTTGAGGCTGAAGGGGCACAGCCGAAAACGATTACCGTGTATGCGGATGCCGACTGGGTGATGGAGGACTTGCCCGAATGGATTACGGTGACTCCTGCCACAGGAAACGGTACGACGGATGTGACGGTATCGGTAACTGACAACATGCGCGACGGGGCGGAGGATAATCCGCGCAAGGCGACAATCGTATTCAAGGGTTGTACGCTGGCAAGCCGTGCGGAGGTAGTGGTTTCGCAGGATGGCGACAAGTACCGCGACTGTCAGGAGTATACGGTCGACGAGCTGCCGGCACTGGAAGATGAAACGGTGGTTTCGGTTCCGGAAGCACTGGTTACGGCGGTGACGACTTCGGGCTGCATCGTAACCGACGCACAGTACGCTGTAAACATGTTCCTGCAAACTGCAACTGCCGTGAACGTGGGCGACAAGGTAGCGGTGAAAGGTTCGAAAGGCACAGACGCACACGCCTTGCCTTACGTGGTATGCGACGAGGTACGTGTGGTATCGGAAGGCAATAATATCGGTTATCCGGAAGCTCACGACGTGACTGCCGAGGTGGACAGCTACACATCGGATAGCCGTGAATGGATTTCGGCAAGCGGTGTGCTGAGCGGTAACAATGTGACGATAGACGGTGCGGTGAACTCGGTGTCTATCATCGACGCGCCCGAAAGCTTGAATCTGGCTGCCCTGAACGGTCACAAGGTGACGGTGTACGGCTACTTCGACGGAGTGGCTGCTCCTGCACTGCGCATACAGGCTGCACGCATCGAAGACAAGGGGGTGGTAGAGGTGATCTATTTCGCGGAAGACTTTGAGTGGCTGTTGCCCTGGGCAGGGAACAGCGGTGCCGGACAGGCAGTGGAAAACGACGGATCGGGTACTGCTCCGCAGATTTACAGTGCGAAGAACGACGAGGGACAGACGGCTGCCGAAGCGTTGCTGGCTCACGGATACGGACTGGAAGAAAGTCGCGGTGCTTCTATCTATCTGCAGAAATGTTACCTGAAGTTCGGTAAGGCAGACTATCAGGCAGGACTGACACTGCCGGCTGTAGACGGCATACCGTCAGGCGAGAAGGTAATGCTTTCGTTCGACTGGGCGCCGATGGTGGGCGGTACGAGAAAGTTCGACCCGGTACAGCTGATCATCACCGTGACCAACGGCAGCGAGACAGTCGGACTGGATCCGATAGGACATAACTTTGTGAATGAGGTAGACAAACTGGAATGGCTGCATGCCGATGTGGTACTGGAGGGTGTTTCCATCACGAAAGATACACGCATCACCATCAAGTCGGATGCATGGGGTGAAACTGCCGCTACTTCGGGCAGCAGTGTATATCGCCGCTGGTTTATCGACAATATCAAACTGAGCCGCGCCAACTGACAGGTGCGGTAACAGAGAGGTTCCACAGGCTGTACAGCATTTACGCAGACGGTTTCCACCGGCAGGCGTCGAGCTGTACGGCCTGTGGCTTTTTTATTTTTATCGTAACAATGCAATCCTGTAGGCGGACGGTGACGGACACTGCCAGGAACTGGGTATGTATCTTTGTGATACAGAAAAGAGATTGAAAGCTTTCAACAGGTATTCGTTTTAATCATTTAAAAAGTAAAAAGATTATGGAAAGAGCAGTGACTTATTCGGTAGTAGCAAGAAAGAAACCTAATGATCTGGAAGGTAGTGCCAAATATTATGCCCTGGCACAGGCACGCGGCGAGATGGGAATCCGTGAAATGGCGGACCGTATTCAGCAGATGTGTACGGTGACACGTGCCGATACGATGGCGGTGCTGATTTCGCTGGGTACGGTGATGCGTGACGGTCTGTGTGCCGGAGAAATCGTGCGTCTGGGCGACCTGGGTTCGTTTCAGATCGGTCTGAACGGTGAGGGTAGTGTCACGGAGGAAGAATATCACACCGGACTGATAAAGAAGGCGCATATCAACTTCCGTCCGGGAGCCGATCTGTCGGACATTCTGAATTCGCTGAGCTACGAACGTGTGCCGGTAAAGCCTAAAAAAAAGGAGTAAGACTCCGGAAGGGAGATGCGGACAGATGTGAAATATAAAAAACAAGGAGGAATGTATGACTGGAAAGGTAAAATGGATTCTGATCAGGATAATCAAGTGTCTGTATTGCATACTGACCGGAAAGAAAGGAGGGTGTGATGAGAAAGATTGACATGATTGTCATTCATTGTTCGGCAACGAGAGCGGATGTTCCGCTCTCGCCCCGCCAGCTGGAGGAAATGCACCGGCAGCGCGGGTTCGACGGATGCGGGTATCATTATTATGTAAGGCGCGACGGAGAAATATGTACGATGCGTCCGGTAGACCGCCCCGGAGCGCACGCCAAAGGATATAACCGGCACAGTATCGGTGTGTGTTACGAAGGAGGACTGGACGAGCAGGGACGTCCTGCCGACACACGTACGGAACTTCAGAAGCGTTCGCTCAGGGTGCTGGTGAGAGTGCTTGCCATGGACTTCCAGACACGCCGGATAGTAGGACATCGCGACCTTAGTCCGGACCTGGACGGTGACGGGGTGATAGAACCGGAAGAGTGGACGAAGGTGTGTCCCTGCTTTGATGTTGGGACGGAATTATAAGAAAATTTATGTACAGTGTTGTGATGATATGTTTTTGTGTTAAAAAACTGTCAAAATGTAATATGTAAAATAAATATATGTGTTATTGAGTTTTAACGCTTGTGTAAATATTTGGTTTATAGTGATTTGTGGTAAGGGGCTCTTTTAAGGAGTCCCTTATTTTTTTGAATGTTTGTTATTGTTTGTTTTTATATGGTTTTATCCATAAATTCTCGAAAAGGGTATAAAAGTGTTCAATGTGTTAGCAGGATATTGGTGTTTATGGTAAAAAATAAAGCTAAAACTGTCTATTTGATAATTTATAGAATATGCAAGAATATTTATGTATTTTGCTTTAATTTTTTGTTTTTTAATGAAATGATATGTATATTTGCGTCCGTTATTAAAATTTTATTAGAATATGAAAAAGCGAATTACACTTTTTTGTGCCTTTTTGTTAATAGGCATAAGTCTGGCGATAGCTCAGGCTGTACAAGTGACAGGTGTCGTGATGTCTGCGGAGGATGACATGCCTGTCGTGGGAGCTTCTATTTTGGTTAAGGGAACTTCTAATGGTACAATTACGGATATCGACGGAAAGTTTATACTGAAAGTTAACAAGGGGGATAAACTTGAAATCAGCTATATCGGTATGAAATCGCAGACAGTAGCTGCCAAAAATAATATGAAGGTGGTACTGGAATCGGATACAGAAGTTCTGGATGAAGTCGTAGTTACCGGTATGCAGCGTATGGACAAGCGATTATTTACAGGTGCGTCAACAAAAATATCTGCCGAAGACTCTAAACTTGACGGTGTGCCGGAAATCAGCCGTGCCCTGGAAGGACGTGCAGCCGGTGTATCGGTTCAGAACGTATCAGGTACTTTCGGTACAGCTCCGAAAATCCGTGTACGTGGTGCCACATCTATCTACGGTAGCTCTAAACCGTTGTGGGTAGTAGATGGTGTCATCATGGAGGATGTAACGGAAGTAGGTGCTGACGATTTGTCTTCGGGTGATGCCGTTACACTGATCAGTTCGGCTATCTCTGGTTTGAATGCTGACGATATCGAAAACTTCCAGATCCTGAAGGATGGTTCGGCTACTTCTATCTATGGTGCTCGTGCCATGGCGGGTGTGATTGTCGTTACTACCAAGAAAGGTAAGGCAGGTTCTAACAAGATCAGCTATACAGGTGAATTCACCATGCGTATGAAACCGAACTACCGTAACTTCAACATCATGAACTCTCAGGAGCAGATGGACGTATACAAGACACTGGAAAGCAACGGTTACCTGACATTTGCCGATGTATACCGTGCTTCTAACAGTGGTGTATATGGTAAGATGTATCATTTGATCAACAGTTACGACGCAAACACAGGATTTGGCATGCCAAACACTCCGGAAGCAAGAAATGCTTATCTGCGTGAGGCTGAATACAGAAATACAGACTGGTTTGATGTTTTGTTCAACAACAGCATTTCGCAGAACCATGCAATCAGTATGACAAGTGGTACTGAAAAGGCTTCGTACTATACTTCACTGAGTGTGATGAACGACCCGGGATGGACCAAACAGAGCAAGGTACAGCGTTACACTGCCAACCTGAACGCTTTGTATAACATTACCAAGAAAGTTTCATTGAACCTGATCGGTAACGCTTCTTACCGTAAACAGCGTGCACCGGGTTCGTTAAGCTCGAATCTGGACCCTATAAGTGGTGAAGTAAAACGTGACTTCGATATCAACCCGTATTCTTACGCGCTGAATACTTCACGTGCACTCGACCCGAATGAATACTACGTACGTAACTATGCGCCGTTCAATATCTTGCATGAACTGGACAATAACTATATGGATCTGGATGTAGTAGATATGAAATTCCAGGGTGAATTGAAATACAAACCTATCAATAAGGTAGAACTGAGTGTGCTGGGCGCTTACAAGTATTCTACTACTACTCAGGCTCACAAGATTACTGACTATTCTAACCAGGCATGGGCTTACCGTGCAATGGATGATGCTACTATCCGTGACGCTAACCCGTGGTTGTATACTGACCCGGATGTATCGAACGCATTGCCGGTATCGGTTCTTCCGGTGGGAGGTTTCTACCGTGAAACTAAATATGGCATGAACAGCTACGACTTCCGTGCTACTGCCAGCTACAATGACGTATTTAATGAAAACCATATCTTCAACTTCTTCGGTGGTATGGAGTTGAACGCTACCGACCGTACACAGACTTGGTTCCAGGGTGTAGGTTTGCAGTATGATATGGGTATGCTTCCTTCTTACGACTATCTGTACTTCAAACAGGGTAATGAGGAAAATGCTGCTTACTACGGTGTGGCTACAACCCGCTCTCGTGACGTGGCTTTCTTCAGTACAGCTACTTATTCATGGAAAGGTAAATATACAATAAACGGTACAGTCCGTTATGAAGGTTCTAACAAGCTGGGTAAGAGCCGTTCGGCACGCTGGCTTCCTACATGGAACGTTTCGGGTGCATGGAACGTACACGAAGAAAGCTGGTTTGAAAACCTGAGACCGGCCTTGTCTAACCTGACTCTGAAGGCTTCTTACTCACTGACTGCCGACCGTGGTCCGGCTGAGGTTTCTAACTCACGCGTAATCGTCAACAGTTATAACTCTTACCGCCCGTTTGCCAGTGTAAGTGAATCCGGACTTCAGATTACAGAACTGGAAAACAGTGAGCTGACTTACGAAAAGAAACATGAGTTGAATGTCGGTGCTGAAATCGGTTTCCTGGATAACCGCATCAATCTGGCTATGGACTGGTACAAGCGTAACAACTACGACTTGATCGGTATCATCAACACAATGGGTGTAGGTGGACAGATTTCAAAATATGCCAATGTTGCCAGCATGAAGTCACACGGTGTGGAATTTACATTGTCTACAAGAAACATTGTAACACGCGACTTCAAATGGAATACCGACTTTATCTTCTCTAACGCGAAGAACGAAGTTACCGAACTGGATGCTAACTCACGTGTTATCGACCTGATTGCAGGTACAGGTTTTGCTCTGGAAGGTTATCCGGTACGTTCACTGTTCTCTATGGACTTCCAGGGACTGAACGGACAAGGTCTCCCGACATTCATCAATGAAAAAGGTGAAGTGACTGTAAGTGACATCAACTTCCAGGAACGTAACGTTAAAGATCATCTGGTTTACGAAGGTCCGACCGATCCGACTATTACCGGTAGTTTCGGTAACGTATTTACCTACAAGAACTTTAAGTTGAATGTATTTATCACTTACTCATTCGGAAATGTAATCCGTCTGGATCCGGTATTCAGCAATGAATATACTGACTTGGATGCAACACCGAAAGAGTTTGTAAACCGCTGGACTAAGCCGGGTGACGAAAATATTACCAACATACCGGTTATCGCCGATACACGTATGAACCGTCAGGATTCTCAGTTGAGCCGCGCATACAATGCATACAACTACTCTACAGAACGTATTGCTAAAGGTGACTTCATCCGTATGAAGGAAATTTCACTGAACTATGATTTCCCGAAATCACTGGCCAGCCGTATGAAACTGAGCAACCTGTCACTGAAACTTCAGGCAACCAACCTGTTCCTGATTTATGCCGACAAGAAGCTGAACGGTCAGGATCCGGAATTCTTCAACACCGGTGGTGTGGCTGCTCCTGTTCCTAAGCAGTTTACTTTGACTTTGAGATTGGGTATTTAATTTGATTTAAAAGAGAAAATTATGATGAAAAATATAAAAACATACAGTGCTGCTTTATTGATGGCGTGGGCTTTCGCTTCGTGTAGCGATTTCCTGGATACAGTGCCAGATAATCGTGCAGAAATTGATACGGAGTCGAAGGTTACCAGTCTGCTGGTTTCGGCTTATCCTAACTATTATCCGATAATGATGTTTGAGCAGGCTTCGGACAATACGGCTGACAACGGTGAAATGTATGGCTTTGAGTTCCAGCAGGAACAGGATGCTTATCTGTGGAGTGATATCAAGACAGATACGGATCAGGACTCTCCGCAGGGAATGTGGAACGGACTTTATATGGCGATTGCTTCGGCAAACCATGCACTGCAGGCTATCGAACAGATGGGAAATCCGGCTTCGCTGAACGCTCAGAAAGGTGAAGCGCTGTTGTGCCGTGCATATGCACATTTTATCTTGGCTAATATTTTCTGTGAGGCTTACGATCCGGCTACCGCTGCGAAAAAATTGGGTATTCCTTACGCTACGAAACCGGAAACAGAAGTAGCTCCTGAATATACCAGAGGTACACTGGAAGAAACTTATCAGCATATTGAGGCTGATTTGCTGGAAGGACTTCCGCTGATTAATGACAATTTATATTCAGTGCCTAAATATCATTTCAACAAGAAGGCTGCCAATGCTTTTGCCGCACGTTTCTACCTGTTCTATGTAAAAGAAGATAAGTCAAACTATGAAAAGGTGCTGGAATATGGTAAGGCTGTTTTGGGTACAAATCCGGCAAGATCACTGCGCCAGCTGCAGGCCGATCTGGGTTCTATCACTGAAGCAGATGAAAGAGGCGATGCGTATATCTCTGCATCGGTAGATGCCAACTTGCTGATTACTCCGATTAACAGTTCATGGCCTTATATTTATGGTCCTTACAACATGGCAAAACGTTATGGCATGAACCGTACAGTGACTGAAACAGAAACTTTGTGGGCAGGCGCTCCATGGAACAACCCGTTGTTTTATGCCAGCCTGAACGGTGTGGAACAGAAGTTGTCTTTTTTCAAGTATCGTATGTACTTTGAGTATATAGATAAGGTAAACGGTATCGGTTGGCGTCACGCTGTAATCGTTCCGTTCAGTACCAACGAAACATTGCTTTGCTGCATCGAGGCTAATATTCTGAAGGCTCAGCCTGACTATGCTACTGCTGTAGAATATATGAACGAATGGCTGGATGCATCGAAGGGTGACGGAAGATACGGATATCCGGAAACACTGACAGAAGATAAAATTGTAGACTTCTATGAAGGTGTGGGATATACACCGATACCTGTAACCGATGAAACCAAGCGTACAGTGAAGAAACACCTGAATCCTTGCTTTTCGTTTGTAAACAAGAAACAGGAAAACATGATCCACTGTGTGTTGCAGATGCGCCGTATTGAAACTATTCACGACGGTTCACGCTGGATGGATATTAAACGTTATGGTATAGAAATTACCCACAACCGTGGCGGTATGGACCCGATCGTATTGACGAAAGATGATCCGCGTCGCGCATTCCAGTTGCCGCAGGATGTTATAGAAGCTGGTCTGGAGGCTAATCCTCGATAAATGAACTTTAAAATGATAGTTGTTATGAAAAAGATAAAATACTTATTTTTAATATTGGTAGCCATGTGTACTGCTACCTCATGCAGCGAAGATGATTTGTCGCCTGATAGCATTTTTGATACGACGGCTCCTCAGCGCAATGAGTTTGATAACTGGATTCTTACGAACTATACAACTCCATATAATATCGACTTGAAGTATCGTTTTGAGGATATCGAATCGGATATGGACTATAACGTGATACCAGCCGATTATAACAAGTCGATTGCTTTGGCGCAGATGGTGAAATACCTGTGGCTGGAAGTGTATGCCAAACTGGCTGCTCCGGAGTTTCTTCCTACTTACTGTCCGAAGATTATGCACTTTGTAGGTTCACCGGAATATAACGCAGCCAGCGGTTCCATTGTATTGGGTACTGCGGAAGGCGGTATGAAGATTACGTTGTTCAATGTGAACGGACTGGATGTCGAAAATCCGAATATAGATGTGTTGAATGAATGGTACTTCAAGACCATGCACCATGAGTTTGCTCATATCCTGCATCAGACCAAGAATTACTCTACAGACTTTAATGACATTACTGCCGGTAAGTATACAGGTGAAGGATGGGTGAACATTCAGGATGCTGATGCACGTAAAGACGGTTTCGTAACTGCCTATGGTTCCAGCAAACCGGATGAAGACTTTGTAGAAACCATTGCAAACTACGTGGTAAAATCGGACGCTGAATGGCAGAACATCATGAGCCAGGCCGGAACAGTAGGTGGCGCATTGATTCAGGAAAAACTGGATATGGTTACCGAATATCTGAGTGACTCATGGGGAATTGATATTCAGGCTTTGCATGAAGAAGTGCAGGAACGCCAGTCGCATATACTGGAAATGGATTGGACAACATTAAAATGATAAAAACGGAATGAGTATGAAAAAGTTATTATATATTTTTACTCTGATCAGTTCGTTCTTGCTGGCGGGCTGTACTTCAGAAACGGAAAACTTGTTCGGTGAATCGGCTTCGAACCGTGTGGAGGAAGCGATGGAAAACGCCCGGAAAATTTTGATTGAGGCACCGAACGGATGGTTGATGAAATATTATCCTTCTTCTCAGCAGAGTTTTGGCGGATATAACGTGTTGATGTCGTTTACTGCAGAAGGTGAAGTAACGGTAAGTGCTGATATCGCTGATCCCAGTGCTAAGTCGACAAGTCTTTACCGTTTGAAAGAACAGGCTGGTCCTACACTGACTGTAGATACTTATAATGAAATTTTCCACTTCTTCTCTGATCCGGCCTCGGGTGTAGGTGCTACAGGACTCGGTATGGAAGGTGACTATGAATTTACTATTCAGTCGGCCACTCCGGAACAGGTTGTATTGAAAGGTAAAAAGACAGGTAATATCATTACCATGACTCCGATGCCGGAAAATGAAACTTGGGAAGCATATCTCACTGATATCGAGGAAGCTGAGCAAAAAGCAAATTATGTACTTTTCTCTTATGCTGCTGATGGTGAGAAATATGACGTAACAAAATCATATCGAACACTGGCTATCTCGCATGAAGTTGACGGTGAGAATGTAACAGAGGTCTTTTCATACATTCAGACCAAGGAAGGTATGGAATTCTACAGCCCGATTACATTGGGTGGAATGGAAGTATCGAAATTGGTTTACGATAGTGCTTCTGGTACTTGGAAGTCTGAAGATGGAAAAGCTGTATTGAGCGGTGCAACTACTCCTCCGGCATTGTTATTTGCCAACGGTGGTCCGTGGTTTGTTACTTACGACGGTATGAGTTCATACGGACAGAGTTATGTGACTTCTGGATTGGAGAAGATGAGCAGCAATATTTCGGGTAATAATTCTTTGGATTATTTGATTCTTGGTAGTTATTTCTATGCAGATAATGCTGTAAACATTGCTTATGGATCTTATTATGGAGTAACGCTTTTGGAAACGACTGTTTTGTCTGACAATCAGATTAACCTGAACTTGCCTGGTAAATTTGACCAGACAGGACTTGATTTGTGGAAAGCCGGATTTAATACTGTGGTTCGTCCGATTGCATACCAGGACGGTGGTGTTACATTTACAGTTACTGCTGATGATCCAATTAATCCGACTAAGATGACACTGACTCAGGTAGGTAATACGAAGAATGTAATCGTTGTAACCAATCAGGAAACTCCGTTTGGTTATCATGAATAATAATAATTTTCTCAATTAATTTCTCTCTTAAAGAATGATTGGAAGGCTATTCCTAGTGATAGGGGTAGCCCTCACTTTTTTATTGCTGGACGGGTGTGAAGGCAAGTGGCTGTATACATTTTGCGCTAGGCACTTTGAGCTGTTTCAAAATGGGACTGCGAAAGTAAAAATCTTATAGATTACCTATTGGCGGAATTAAATTATAAAAGATTTATGTTTAAAAAGTTGTGCATATTGTTGATATTTAGTAAATTAAATGTGACCAAACTTTTAATAGACAAATATCGTATGCACAACTTATATGCAATATTCGCAAAATTACTGAACAT
>ENA-OPDE01000133-OPDE01000133.1-human-gut-metagenome-genome-assembly--contig:-NODE-133-length-51451-cov-3.565200_pt1 | contig 51451 bp, 47 predicted proteins | sample MGYA00241261_ERZ501502 | MGnify/ENA primary metagenome ERZ501502 (study PRJEB25962, sample SAMEA2042450) | human gut metagenome | biome: human gut; feature: human-associated habitat; material: faeces... | reverse complement strand
GTCAATGATGAAATCTTAGTTAAGTGGCGTAGTCATGCCTATTTATTATTTTCAAATTGGCTTAACTATTATGTATATCAAAATACACCATATAACTTAGATGATTTATTAAAAATGAAGACGACTAACAAATAGTCGTCTTGTTTTTATCTTCAAAATGTGGTAAATTAAATATGTTAGATGCGGCCGTGGTGAAATTGGTATACACGTAGGTTTGAGGGACCTATGGCTTATGCCGTGCCGGTTCAAGTCCGGTCGGCCGCACCATAGAGTTGATAAGCTTATCTTTAAAGATAAGTTTTTTTGTATAAAAAAAGAATAGAAATTTCTATTCTTTAATTAAATCATAAATTGCTTTAGCAAAGATTTCTGTTGATTTTAATAATGAATCAATCTTTATGTTTTCATTGTTACCATGAATTGCGTTATCTTCATCTTTGAATTCACATCCAAAAGCTACACAATTTGGCATTGATTTAGCATAAGTTCCTCCACCAATTGCTTGTGGTTGACTTTCTGTATCACCTGAAACTTCAACATAAGCTTTATGAAGTTTTTGAACAAGTTCACTGTTTGGATCGATATAAAGTGGTTCATGAATATCACTTTCTAAATTTAATCCAAGAGACTGACATAATTCTTTTACACCATCACACATTTCCTTTAAATCAATTTCATGAGGACAACGTAAGTCTAATTCAATATCAGCATCTTCTTTAACATATTTGACAACACCTAAATTCATTGTTAATTTACCCATTAATCCTTCATGATTAATTTGTAAACCTTTTCCATAATAATCATTTAAATAAGTTGCAATAAAATGTACAAGTTTATTATTAATAACAGTATCTAAATAAGTTGCAAGTAAACTTACAGCGTTAATTCCTTCTTCTGGTAAAGAAGCATGTGCGCTTTTTCCTTTTAAGACAAGCTTTGTACAATTTCCTTCTTCTTCAATGATACCAGTTACATGATGATCACTTAAAAATTGTTTAAATGATTCTTCATATTGTTTATGATTGCCTTCGATAATTGCTTCACATTCACCAGGAACAATATTTACACGATCACCAGCTACCATTGCAATCAATCCATCTTTTTTTACATTTCCTGTTATATGGAAACGAACAATTCCTTTTTCACCATAAACAACAGGGAATTCAGCATCAGGAGTAAATCCCATAGATGGATATGGATTCTTAGTAAAGTAATGTTCAACGCAAGAAGATCCACGTTCTTCATCACAACCAAAAATAACACGAATTTTCTTTTTAACAGGTAAATCTAAATCATGAATGATTTTAGCAGCATAATATCCAGCAAGTAAAGGTCCTTTATCATCAGCAACACCTCTACCATAAAGTTTACCATTAGCTTGAACCACTTTAAATGGATCGCTGTCCCATCCTCTTGAATCAACAGGAACAACATCCAAATGACCTAAAATACCAAAACTTTCTTCTTGATCACCAATATCTATATGTCCAGCATAACCATTTTCATCATGTACAACAAAACCATCTCTTTTTCCAATTGCTAACATAGCATCAAGAGCTTGTCTACATTCACTTCCATAAGGTTGGTTTTCACCGATTGTTTTTTCATTATAAACGGAAGGAATTGCACATAATGTTTCAATATCTTGAATAAGCTGTTCCTTTCTTTTTTCGACTTCTTCTTTAAAGTTAATCATATTAAAATCACCTCAGCATATATTATACATTTTTCATAATAATTTTTAAACATATTTGATAAAATAATGTTATGATAAAGACAGTATAGGGGGAAATATCAATGGAAAATATAAGATTTCATATTACAGTAAAAGGAATTGTTGTTTTTAAACAAAAAGTATTATTAATGAAAAGAGTTAGACCATCTAGTGATGGACTAGGATATTGGGAGCTTCCTGGGGGCGGTTTAGAATATGGGGAAACACCGAATGAAGCTTTAAAAAGAGAATTGAAAGAAGAAACGGGTTTAACGATCGATGTTGTTAAACCAGCATATACTTTTACCAAAATAAGAAAGGATTATCAAACAGTAGGTATTGGTTATTTAGCATCTACAGATGATGATCATGTTTCTATTTCTTTTGAACATACGGATTATAAATGGTGTCCAATTGATGAATTAAAAGATTATTTATGTGATGAAATTTACCAAGATATTATCTATACGTTAAAAGAATATACAAGTATTTAAAGAGGTTTATATGAATCAAAAAATTATTAAAACAATTAGTGAAGAATTAAATGTAAGAGTACATCAAATTGAAGCAGTTTTATCTTTATTAGAAGAAGGTAATACAGTTCCTTTTATAGCACGTTATCGAAAAGAAAAGACGGGTGCTTTAGATGAAGATCAAATACGTACAATTGATAAATATTATCAATATCAAGTGAATTTATTAAAAAGAAAAGAAGATGTTATTCGTTTAATTGATGAAAAAGGAATGTTAAATGAAAAATTAAAAACAGATATTTTAAAAGCTACACAATTAAGCGAAGTTGAAGATCTTTATCGTCCTTATAAAGAAAAAAGAAAAACAAAAGCAACAGCCGCTAAAGCAAAAGGATTAGAACCTTTAGCTAAATGGATCTTAGCTTTAAATAAAGGAGATATTTTAGTAGAAGCTAAAAAATATTTAAATGATGATGTTTTAAATGTAGAAGATGCCATTCAAGGAGCTTTAGATATTATTGCTGAAGATATTGCTGATGATATTAAATATCGTAAGTTTTTAAAAGATATGCTTTATAAAGGTGGTATTTTAAAAACAAGTGAAAAGAAAAAACATGATGATGAAAATAAAGTTTATGAAATGTATTATAACTATCAAGAAAAAGTAAAAACTTTAGTATCACATCGTATTTTAGCAATCAATCGAGCTGAAAAAGAAAAAGTAATCAATGTAAATATAGAAGGAGATAAAGATTATTATTTACAATACATTACAAGAGGTGTTACAAAAAACAGAGAAACAAATCTTTTACCATACATTCAAAAAGCAGTAGAAGACAGTTATCAAAGATTATTATTCCCTTCTATTGAAAGAGAGATAAGAAAAGAATTAACAGAAAAAGCTAATGAACAAGCATTAAAAGTCTTTTCAGTCAATTTAGAAAATCTTTTATTACAAGCACCATTAAAAAATAAAATGGTCTTAGGTGTTGATCCTGCTTATCGAACAGGATGTAAATTAGCAGTTGTTGATCAAACAGGTAAAGTCTTACACATTGATAAAGTCTTTATTACTTTACCTAAAGATAATTATGATAAAGATATTAAAGCTTTATTAGATATTATTTCAAAATATAAAATTGAAATTATTGCTATTGGAAATGGAACTGCTTCAAGAGAATCCGAAGCCTTTATTGCTAAACTTATTCAAGAATATCATTTAAATGTAGAATTTGCTATTATTTCTGAAGCAGGTGCTTCTGTTTATTCAGCGAGTCAAATTGCTAAAGAAGAATTTCCAGATTATCATGTAGAAGAAAGATCTGCAGTATCAATTGCAAGACGTTTACAAGATCCACTTGCTGAACTTGTTAAAATTGAACCCAAAGCAATTTCAGTTGGACAATATCAACATGATATTCCTGAAAAAAATTTAGAAGAACAATTGGATTTCGTTGTTGAAAAAACAGTAAATAATGTTGGTGTTGATATCAATACAGCTTCTAAGTCATTACTTAAATATGTTGCAGGATTAAATGCTGGTGTAGCACAACAAATTGTTTTATATCGAAATGAACATGGTAAATTTCATAATCGAAATGAAATAAAAAATGTAAAAAAATTAGGAGCCAAAACATATACACAAGCAATAGGTTTTTTACGTGTCTTAGATGGTGATCATCCATTAGATGCTACTGCTATTCATCCTGAAAATTATCAACAAGCTTTAGATTTATTAAATTTATGTCAATTATCATTAGCTGATTTAGGAACAGTGGAACTTAAAGATAAATTATTAAAAATTAATAAAAAAGAAGTTATAGAAACTTTAAAAATTGACCAATATACATTAGATGATATTATTGATTGTTTAATTAAACCAAATCGTTCAATTAGAGATCAATATCAAACACCACTTTTAAAAAAAGATATTCTTCATATAGAAGATCTAAAACCAGGAATGGTTTTAGAAGGAACTGTTAGAAATGTTGTTGATTTTGGAGCTTTTGTGGATATTGGCTTAAAAAATGATGGTTTAGTGCATATATCAAAAATGTCAAAACAAAGAATTAAACATCCATTAGATGTTTTAAGTATAGGGGATATTGTAGAAGTCAATGTCATAGATGTTGATTTAAATAAAAAAAGAGTAAGTTTAAGTATGATCTAGGTGATGATGTGTATAGAATATATGCTTTGATATTATGTTTATGTCTTGTGGGATGTACACAAAAAAAAGATATCGAGGTATCAACTCAAAAGGAAAATTTTAGTTACGAAGAGGTTTCAGAAAATTTTTCAAAGTTGCAATGTGGGGATATTATTAATATTGAAAATAGTCATTATATTTCAAATATTGCGATTCCTGGTAGGTGGAAACATACACTTATCTATTTAGGAAGTTTAAAGCAAGTTCAAGAACTTTTGGATACTTCTTTTCCATATTATGAAAAAATCATGAAGATGTATAAAACGCAAAAGGAAATACTTGTTTTAGATGCAAATGTTGGAGGTGTACAGATACGTACCTTTGATCAAATGGCTAATTTAAAAAATGAGTCTTATTTAAAAGCCATGACATGTTTTCGTTTTTTAAAAGAGAATACTTTTATTAAAGATTTTTTGAAAAATGCTTTAGATTATTTAAATTATCCTTATGATTATCAAATGGATTTATCAAGTGATCAAGAATTATATTGTAGTGAGCTGGTGGTTTGTTCATTAAAAAAAATGAATATCACTCTTTCTAAACAAACACAAGTTTTTAAATATCGTATTATTTCACCAACAGATTTAATAGAAGAACTTGTAGAAAAAAAATTGGTGAAAAATGTTTTAATTTTAGAATAATGTGGTTGTCTAGATAAGCAATATGATGTAAAATATTAAGTAGATAAAAAAGAAGGAGAAGAAGTGTTCATGGCTATTGGTATTGTAAAGAATTTTAACAAAGATAAAGGTTTTGGATTTATCAACATGGAAGGTGAAGAAAGAGATATTTTCTTCCACTATTCACAACTTGTTCAAGAAGGATTTAAAACAATTGATCCTGGACAAAAGGTTGAGTTTGAATTAGTTGAAGGAGATCGTGGTCTTCAAGCACATCAAGTTGTTAAAATTACTGAATAAGGACAGTGTCCTTATTCTTTTGTTTTAAGGAGGTATTTTATGAACGATACAAAAAAGGGAATGTTATTTATTATGATGGCAGCATTCTTTTTTGCAAGTATGAATGTTTTTGTTAAGTTATCAGGTGATTTATCATCTATTCAAAAAAGTTTTTTTCGTAATTTAATTGCAGCACTTTTTGCATTTATTATTCTAATTAAAAGTAAAGAAGGTTTTACCTATCAAAAGAAGGATATACCGATGTTGCTTTTACGTTCTACTTTTGGAACGATAGGTATCTTATGTAATTTTTATGCAGTAGATCATTTATTAGTAAGTGATGCATCTATGCTTAATAAGTTATCACCATTTTTCGTTATTATCTTTTCTTCATTATTTTTAAAAGAAAAAGCAAATACGATTCAAAAAGTAACAGTTGTGATTGCTTTTATAGGAAGTTTATTTGTAATTAAACCTTCTATTCATTTTGTAAGTAATATAAATTCGTTTATTGGAGTTTTAGGAGCGATGGGAGCAGGGATTGCTTATACCTGTGTTAGAAAATTAGGACAACAAGGTGTTGCTGGAGCAAAAATTGTTTTCTTTTTCTCATTATTTTCATGTTTATCTGTTGTACCTTATTTAATTTTTCATTTTCAACCTATGACACTTCAACAAATTGGTTGTTTACTCATGGCAGGATTAATGGCAGCAGGAGGACAATTTTCAATTACGAATGCTTATACATATGCACCTGCTAAAGAAATATCGATTTATGATTATACACAAGTTATTTTTGCAGCTCTACTTGGATTTTTCTTATTAAATCAAGTACCTGACGTTTATAGTGTAATCGGTTATATAATTATCATTGGAGTTGCTTTTTGGAATTTTATGAAACAAAAAAGATGCGTTTAGTGACGCATCTTTTGCCCTAATTGGATACTTCTTGCAAGCCTAAAAGCAGCTTTATAAACATTTTCACCAGCATTTTCTAAAGCTTCTTCTAAAGGACAACAATGATCGATACAACTTTCAATCGTGGTAATACAATCATAAATATCACCAACATTTTCTCCAATAGAGCCAACAATACAAACTGTGTCAACACCATATTTTTTTGCTCTTTGACTCACTCCAGTAGGTACTTTTCCATACATTGATTGATGATCAATACGTCCTTCACCGCTAATAACAAGATCACAATCTTTGACGTATTCATCAAAATGAACAACATCTAAAACAGTTTCAATTCCACTTTGTAGTTTAGCATTTAAAAACGTCATTAAACTAAATCCCAAACCACCAGCAGCTCCAGAACCAGCTTCTTCACTATAATCTTGATAGCCTTTTTTAATACATATTTCTACAAGATGTTTTAATCCTTGATCTAAAAATTGAATATCCTTTTCATTAGCTCCTTTTTGAGGGCCATAGATAGTACTGGCACCTGTTTTACCACAAAGTGGATTTGTTACATCACACATGACGATGATTTGTGTATCTTTTATTCGAGAATCAAGTTGATGAGTATCAATATCTTCAATGAAAGGTAAGTTTTCAGGAATAGGTTCTAAAACTTGGTGATTTTTATCTAAAAAACGAATTCCTAAATGATGAGCCATTCCAATCCCACCATCATTGGTAGCTGAACCGCCAATTCCAAGATAGATTTTTTGACAATGACGATCTAGTGCATCTTTAATAAGTTCACCAGTTCCTTTTGTATTTGCTTCTCTAATTTTCTTTTCTTTAACAAGAGGCAGTCCAGAAGCACTTGCCATTTCAATAATAGCTCCTTGACTAGTGATACCATAGCTTGCTTGAATAGGCTCTTGTAAGGCATTATGACAGTCAATTGTTATATATTGACCATTTAAGGATTCAACAATAGCTTGTGTTGTTCCTTCTCCTCCATCAGCCATTGATAGCGTTTTAAAAGAAACATCTTCAAAAACTTCTTTAAATCCTTTTTGAATACTTTTAGATACTTCTAAAGAAGATAAACTTCCTTTATAAGAATCACTTGCAATTAATATTTTCATAGAAACCTCCTAAAGTGTAACATAACGATGAATGTGTAAATAATAAACAATAGCTTCCACTTCTTTATTTGGAAACATTTGCTTCATAATCTTTTTATAATAATACATTTGACCTTGATGAAGTTCTTTTAAGAGTTCATCAGAACTATTTTTAGCTAATGTATCTGTCTTATAATCAATGATTGTTATTTTATCTTCGTTAATACATAAAACGTCAAAAATACCATGAATAATTTGTTTATTTTCATTTAAAAATGAAAATTCTTTTTCTTTATAACAATATGAACTTTTTAACATCAATTGATAAATATCACTTTCAATAAAGCTTTCTAAATGAACCTTATATTGATTTAAAAGAGTTCTCGCTTCTTCATTAAATAAAGATCTTTGTATAATATTTTGAAAACACTCTTCAAAATTTAATTCTTTATCTAAAGGATACAATTCTAAAAATAAATGAACAAGAGTTCCTCGATCAGTTGCTTTCATTGATGATTCATTTTCTTCATCATCTCTTTCAAAAAAACGATTTCCATCATCAATAATAGAAGTAACTGCTACTGTTTTATCAAAAGGTGCTTTGTTTTGATAATTAAATTGACTATTTTTTAAATAAAGTTCTCGATCATTATTTTCTATTTGACTTGTTGGATAGATATATTCATCAATTGTATGAACATCAATAATTGATGTATGAAATTTAGAATGACAGGTATTAAGTTGCATCGTGTTTTCTTGATAAAGTTTTAATTGTAAAGCGTTATTTTTTACTTGATCCAAATCATAATAATTTTTAATTTTTTCATCAAATAATGATAAATCAATACATTGTTGAATAAAATCAGGATGACGTATTAAAGCAAGCATGATCCAATTCAACATTTGATTTGATTTACGAATCGTTGCAGGTAAAAGATGACATGAAGCATCCAGCGCATAATCAATGACTTGTTTTTGCCATTTTTCAATCATATTAATCTCTTTTAAACCCCCCGTTAAAATCAACTTTTGAGATGCTCTTGTAAGAGCTACATAAAGAATACGCATTTCTTCATTAATGGTTTCATTATCAAGAACTGTTGAAAAGATACCACGTAAAGGATGTGGATATTCAATAAGGACATTTTGAAAATCTCCTAAATCTTGTTTTTGATGAGGATTTAAAATGATTCCTAAATTTTTATCTTGAATTAAAGGTGCTTTTCCATCAGCAAAATTAAATTGATGGTTCATTTGATTAACGATTACGATAGGAAATTCAAGTCCCTTTGATTGATGGATCGTCATAAAAGTAACAGCATCACCATCACTTGAAAGGGTAGCAGGTTTATAATCAATTCCTAAAGTCATTGTTTGTTCAAATTTATGAACGATTTGATATAAAGAAAGACCTTCATCTGCTTTCAACATTTCAATTAAAAGTTGAACATTGGCATAGCGTTGTTTACCATTATAAAGAGAACTGATAAATAGATCATATTCGTTTTCTTTAATAAATTTTTCTAAAACTTCATATACTGGATGATTTCTAGCAAATTCTTGCATTTTATGATAATAGTTTAAAAAATCAATCGCTTCTTGATCGGCTGCTTGTTTTAAAGATTCATACATAGATGTATTTTCTATTTTATGAAGGTAAAGCCAGTTTTCATCAAAGTGTGTTTTTTTATAATTTCCTTTAAGCAATGAAATAAGTGCCAAATCATCTAAACAATTATCTAATGCTTTTAAAAAGTAAACACAATCTAAAATTTCATTACTTTCAAAAAATCCTTTAGTAAGAACAATTAAATTAGGAATAGAAATAGCATCAAAGACCTTTTTATAAGTTATAAAATTAGCAACATTTCTCATCAAAACAACAATATCTTGATACTTTGCCAAACGATTTCCAGTATAAAAATCAAGTTCAAGATGACCAACCATCTCATGAATTTTTTTTCCAATCATTTTTGCTTCATATTCAATCATATCCACCGTTTCATCTTCGGGTTTTAAAACCAGCATGATTTCACTATCGAAACGTTTTTCTTGATCGTAACGTAACATGGCTTGTTGTAATTTTTCATCAGTATCACATTTTTCTTTTCGTAAAAAGTCGTAATTTAGTTGGGCATGAGGATCATTGTCGTATTCCAAACCACCATAACGACGATCCATAATCGCATTAAAGATATAGTTAATACTATCTAAAACAATTTTATTTGAACGATAATTGAATTTTAAATCGATTCTTTGATTATTATCTTCAAGACCATAAGTGAGATATTTTTCATTAAAAATATCTAAATCCGCTTTTCTAAAACGATAAATCGATTGTTTCATATCCCCAACCATAAAACGATTAATTTCAGGTTCTTGAAAACGAGAAATTAATAAAATCAAATTTTCTTGAATTTCATTTGTATCTTGGTATTCGTCAATCATAATTTCATGAAATTGTTGATAAAGAGTTTGAGCAACCCCTTGATTTTCACTTAATAATTGAAGGGTATATTGTTCAAGGTCATTAAAATCTAAATAAGAAAGAGATTTCTTATAAGCTTGGTATTCTTTTTGAAATTCTTTAAGATATTTTAAATAGATTTCTAAATGGCGATAAGAAACTTTTAAAACCTCACTTAATTCTTCAATCGAAGAAGGCATACATTTTTGATAAGCTTTACTAAAAGTGTTTTTAGTTTGATCTAATAAGGATTTATATGTTTCTTTGATTGAATCATCAACATCTTTATAACTAGCCATACGATGTTTTTCAATTTCTATACCCATTGAAAAATATTTTCCTTGATTAAAACATTCTTTTAAATTTTGAAAATAATTTTCTAAAACAGTATGTGGTGCAGGTAATTTCTTTGTTTCTTCAAAGTAAAAACCTAAACCATATGTTTGACAATAATCTTCAAGCTTTAAATAACTATCATAGGCTTCTTGAAAAGCTTCGTGTAATATTTTTTTTAATGGTTTTTCAAAAGGCGTATCTTCAATTGTTTGATCATTGATGACACGATCATAAAGTTTTATTTTCACTTGATCTAAATAATCATCAAAATGATAAACAGTATGTGATAAATTATCTAATTGAAAAAGAATTTCTTTAAAAGAATTAAATTGATAACCAGTATAATTTTCTTGATAAAAATCATAAAATTCTTTTTCTTGAACCCATTTTTCAAGACATTGATTTAAAATATTTTCTTTAATTAAAGTAGGGTTTTCAAGAATTTCAAACTTAGAATCTAAATGAATTGTATAGCCATATTGGCTTAATAAATCACTACAAAAAGAATGAAAATTTGTAATATAAGCATCATTTAATAATATCTTTTGTTTTTCTAAATGTACTTTTAAAGAATCATCAACAATATGAATTCTTTTATTTAAACTTTCTACGAGTCTTTGTTTCATTTCTAAAGCAGCTGCTTTCGTAAAAGTTAAAACAAGTAAAGAATCTACACTTACATGATCATCTTCAATTAAAGACATCATACGATTAACAAGAATTTTTGTTTTTCCAGAACCAGCAGGTGCTGAAACTAAAATAGAACTTCCACGACTATAAACAGCGAGATTTTGTTCATCATTTAAACTTTTATCTTTCTTCATTTTGACCTCCTAATTCAATTTGATGATCTTCATTATAGAAAATATCATAATTACAAATGGCTTTATAATGACAAAAACGACAAGGATTAATATGTATATCAATGTTTGGATTATCGCTACGTGTTGGATAAATACGAATATCTCCAGTAATCATTTGTTGGTAAAGACTTTGAATGTGTAAAGTGATTTCTTGTAAAAGGGTATCTAATTCATCATGAGAAATAATTTTAGCGTTACTATAAGGACTACCATCTTTTTTAAGTTTGATCTTGATAATATCACTTTCTTGTTCCATTTCATGATCAATTTCTAAATAAGTGTCATCTACACTATAGCCATCCATTTTATAAAGTTTAAAAAAACTTTCAGGATCTTGTTTTTCTAAAATAGAAATCTCACTTTTTAACATTCTTTTCTTTGTATTAAAATACAAAACAGCGCCTTTATCATAGTTTTTATTCTTTGATAACATTTCTAAATAAATCAACATTTGCATATTAAATCCTAAACGTGCTAGTTCTAAATTCAATTCTTTATTCGAAGATTTATAATCAATGACTTTTAAATAATTTTGATATAAATCTACACGATCAATAAAACCTTTAAGTTCAATATCTTGAATCTTATCATAAACTCTTTCTTCACAAGCAGAGAGTTCAAATAAACCATGTTGCATCTGTTTTGCTAGAACAATAATTGTATTATATAAATCATCTTCAATTAGTTTTAAAAAGAATTGATTTTTTTTCAAAGCATATTTCTTTAACATATGAGTCTTTAAATAGTTTTGAATACTTAAATGAATATCTTCTTTTAAGGAATCAAAGTTTTTAGCTTGATAGTTATTGAAATAATGATGATTTTTTTCTAAAACATAATGAACTAAAGTACCGATTTCATTACTTTGTATTAAAGAATTATTTATAGAATCTACTTTTAACATATATTGTAGATAGTATTTATAAGGGCATTGGTTATAGACCTCTAATTTACTTGCGGAAAGAGGATTATGTTGATGATTGATATGCATTGGTAATACTTGATGATGGGATTGTTTGTAAACCAAGAGATGATGATTTAAAACAGATAATGAATCATCTTGATGTCCTTTTAAATAATAATCTTCTTTTAATGAAGGATGAATAAGTATATGTTTTTTAAAAGTTGGTATCGTAAATAATTTCGTTAATTTTTGAATAATCGATGAAACAACCAAATCTCCACCATTTAAATCTCTTAATGCATAACTTAAAATGATTTTTTGATGGTGACAAGAAAAAAGATGTCTTAAAGTATTTTGATGTTTATTTAGTGCATCATAGGTTGTAGGATACTTTAATGCAAGTGCTTCTTGATTTAAAAGTAAATTGGTATTTTTAAATTCTTGAGGAATAATTGTTTCATTTAAACCTAAACAATAAACATAATTTGCTTGTAAGAGTTCACTGTAAGGTTGATTGTAATTAAGTAAATAAAGACTGTCATAGCTTTCCTTAAGAGAATGTGTTTTTTTAGAAAACATTTCTTGAAGTAAACTTAAATATTCTTTTAAAGAAAGAGGCTCAGTTCCTTCAAGTTTTAAACTTGAAAGTAAAGCATAAACAAGTTCATTTTTACAAAAAAAGTGTTCAATAAAATCAATCAAAGATAAAGAATAGGATGATAAATCATGACCTTGAATCTTTAAAACTGCTTTTTTTAATGCTAGATAATTTTCATCATCAATAAAACCTTGTAAAGTATATAAATTTTTTAAATAAGATACATATTGATGATCTTGAAAATTTAATAAATATAAAGAACTGATTGCATCTAAAAGATATGTTTCATCTTTACTTAGGCAATATTGTAAAAGCATATTAACGACTTGAAAAGCTTGATTAGTGATTGTTTCTTTTCGATTATATGCAAGGTTAAATTGATCTAAAATACGACAAAGGTGACGATAATAATCATCATTTGGGTAATAAATCACAAAATCACGTAAAGTATTTTCTTTAAGTAATGTATTAATATCAAAAACAACTTGTTTGACTTCTTCTTGAATCGTTGATGCTTTTAAGATTTGATAAGGATGTTCAAAATCACTTTTTGTATGTGATGAATCAAATAAATGATTTGTGACATAACCTGTATAATCAAGAATTTCATTTTCTTTTGTATCTTGATAAATAAAAACATGACCATATTGATCAAGCTTTTGAATAAGTGCTTGATTTTTGGGAATTGTTATTTGATTTGTTAGAAAATAATAATAATTGTGGCACTTTTCATCAATAAGTGAATAAATAAGATCATGTTCTAAAAAATGAGTTTGATCAAATTGATGATATAAATTGAAAAGTGTTTTAATTTTTTCTTTTGATAAATCTGGTAACTCTTTTGTTGTTTCTTGAATATTATAAAGATAGAAACTTTTAAAAATATCTAATATTTGTTTAGCTGTTAAAACATGATTAGCGCTTAAATGAAATAAAGAAGAGGTATCTTCTTTATTCATTTTAATAATTTCTAAAAGATTTTGAATATCTGTTTTTTTTCTAAAATCTTGATGATATATTTGTAGAAGCTTTTGATAAAACGACGATAATGTCATGAGTTCAATATTAAAAAGGGTATCTGTACATTTTAAGAAAATTTCTTCGTAATATTTAGGATCATCAACAATGACGTAATGAATAGCAAAAGGATTTTCTTTTGCAGAGTGTAAACAATCATTTATGATTTGTTTTATTGTTGAACTATAGTGATTTGAGTTATAAATATGCATAATGTCACCTCTTGCTTTATTTTATCATAGATAGATTTAAATATTTAGTGAAAACTCTTATTAAAAGGATAAAATACGGAGTTAATAAAAAAAGAACTGCAAGCAGTTCTAAATTCTTTCGACTTCATCAAGCCATATTTGAACATTGGCATCACTTGGCATACGCCAATCACCACGAGGTGATAAAGCGACAGATCCAACTTTTGGACCATCGGGGATACAACTACGTTTAAATTGTTGACTAAAGAAACGCCAGTAGAATAAACGTAACCATTTTTTAATTGTATCTTTATCATATTTATCTTTGAAGGCAAGTTTTGTCTTTTTATAAAGTTTACGAGGTTCATCACCAAAACGTACCATATGATAAATAAAGAAATCATGGAGTTCATAAGGACCAACGATATCTTCTGTTTTTTGAACAATTTTATCATCTTCTTGAGGAAGAAGTTCAGGAGATACAGGAGTATCTAAAACATCTTGTAAAATTGTTTCAAGAACTTGACCTTTATAAAGAGAAGAAACATAGTCCACAAGATAACGCACAAGTGTTTTAGGAACCGAAACATTGACAGCGTACATGGACATATGATCACCATTATAAGTTGACCAACCTAAAGCAACTTCGCTTAAATCACCTGTTCCAATGACAAGTCCACCAATTTGATTTGCTTTATTCATTAAGATTTCAGTACGTTCACGGGCTTGAACATTTTCATAAGTAACATCATGTACATTTTCATCTTGATCAATATTTTTAAATTGCATTCTTACAACTTCAGCAATATTGACAGTTTGACTTGTCACTCCAAGTTCTTCCATGAGACCTAAAGCGTTATTTTTTGTACGTGATGTTGTTCCAAAACAAGGCATGGTAATTGCATAAATATTCTTTTTATCATAACCTAATTTTTCAAATGCCATGACACAAACAAGGAGTGCAAGTGTTGAATCTAAGCCACCTGAAATACCAATTACGACTTTATTTATATGAGTAGCTTTTAATCTTTGCATTAAACCTCTTGTTTGAATTTCAAAGACTTCTTTACAACGTAATTCTCGAAGGGCAGGATTACTTGGTACAAAAGGATGAGGATCATAGTAATGATTTGTTTCAATATCAATCAAATCCATATCAAAGTAAACATAGTCATAATCATGATGAGATTGATAAGTTGTCATCTTTCTTCTTTCACTAATAAGTTTTTCAACATCTAAATCACCATAAATCACTTCAGCATCAAAACCAGTACTTTCATTAATAATCGTTCCATTTTCACAAATTAAATGATGCCCAGAGAAAACTACATCGGTTGTACTTTCTCCACTTCCTGCATTACTATAAACATATCCTGAAACAAGTTTTGCTGATTGCATTGAAACAAGGTTTCTTCGATAATCTTTTTTAGCAGTTAATTCATTGCTGGCAGATGTATTGCAAATGACCGTTGCTCCATTTAAAGCAAGTTCATTACTTGGCGCATTTGGAAGCCATAAATCTTCACAAATTTCTACACCTAATGTAAAACTTGGTAAATTTTGACAAGCAAAAACTACTTTACGACCAAATAAAACAATTTGTCCAAAAAGCTCAATTTCAATATTATCTTCAAAACAAGGTGTAAAACGTCTGCCTTCGTAATATTCATTATAATTTGGAATATGATATTTAGGAACAATTCCTAAAATATTTCCATCATATAAAACAGCAGATACATTATATAAATTATTTTGATAATGAAAAGGTAAACCAATAACGACAATTTGTTGGTGTCCTTTTGTATCATGCATAATTTCTTCTAATTGAACAAGACATTCATTTAAAAGACGATTTTGTAAAAATAAATCTTCTAAAGTATAACCACTTAAAACAAGTTCAGGAAAAACAACCACTTGTGCTTTCTTTTCTCTTGTTTCTTTTAAGACCTTTTTAATTTCATTAGCATTATGTTTAACATTGCCAATAAGTGTATCAATTGATGCACTGGCAACTCTTATATATCCATCTTTCATAAAATTCCTCCATTTGTCCTTATTATAACAAAAACATAATTATTTTAGCATATCATTATGCAAAATATTCAAAATCTTTATAATAAAAGAAGAAGGAGGATTTATGAATACATTATTATATCCATTATTTGGAACCTTATTTACATTTTTAATGACTACTTTAGGAAGTGCGTTGGTTTTTTTCTTTAAAGATGAAATCAAAGATTTTTATCAACAACTTTTTTTAGGATTTGCGGCAGGCATTATGATTGCAGCCTCTGTTTGGTCTTTATTGATTCCTTCCATGGAAATGGCGGAAGCCAATGGTCAAAATAGTGCCCTTATTTTAGGTGGAGGATTTATCATTGGAGCTTTATTCTTGCTTTTTTTAGATCATGTGATTCCTCATCAACACTTAAATGAAGACAAGCCTGAAGGTCCTAAAAGTATGTTGGGGAAAAATACCATGCTTGTTTTAGCAGTCACTTTACATAATATTCCTGAAGGATTTGCGGTAGGTTTGACTTTTGCGATTGCAGCAAGCAATTCGAGCATTACATTTGCTTCTGCACTTGCTTTAGCTCTTGGAATTGGACTTCAAAACTTACCTGAAGGAGCAGCTATTTCTCTTCCTTTAAAACAGGAAGGAATGTCACGTACAAAGGCTTTTGTTTATGGAAGTCTTTCAGGAATTGTTGAACCTATTGCAGGAGTTATTGCTGGTTTTACAATTCATATTATGCAAACAATATTACCTATTTGTTTATCTTTTGCTGCAGGAGCGATGATGTATGTTGTAGTAGAAGAACTCATTCCAGAAGCACAGCTTGGTAAACATAGTCATGTCGGAACTTTTGGTGTTTTGAGTGGTTTTGTGATCATGATGTTAATGGATGTTTTTTTAGGATAAGAGGAGATTAAAATGTTCTATTTTTTATTTATGATTTTGATGTTTTACATTTTTGGAAAATTATTTTTCTTTGGCTTAAAGGCAGCTTGGGGACTTTCAAAATTTGTTTTAACGATTATTTTATTGCCGATTACTTTAATGGTGATGGTCTCATGTGGTTTGCTTTATTTTGCCTTTGTTTTATTAATTGTTGTAGGAATTATAAGCTTTTTTAAAACAAATATCTAAATGTCAACTGATAGTTGACAAAACGAAAAGTAGAGTTGGTAGTACTTTTTGGATAATTGTTCTAAGATAGAAACAGGAGGGAAGTTATGAATTTATCAGAAAAAATAATGATGTTAAGAAAAAAAGAAGGGTGGTCACAAGAAGAACTGGCTAACCATCTTCAAATCTCAAGACAAGCTGTTTCAAAATGGGAGTCAGGTCAATCGATGCCTGATACCGATAAAATTATTCAACTTAGCCAACTCTTTCAAGTAACGACAGATTATCTATTATTAGATCAGGAAAATGAAGGGAATATTCAAACAGGGATTTATTTATCTTTGACACAAGTACAAGAATATTTAAAGATTAGAAAACAATCATCTTTAAAAATTGCCTTTGCAACCTTTTTATGTGTGATTTCACCTATTCCATTAATTGGTTTTACAACGCTATGTCAGTACCAACGATTTTATATGGCAGAAAATTTAGCAATAAGTATAGGTCTTAGTTTTTTAATTATTTGTATTACGATAGCAGTTATCTTATTTTGTTTATGTGCTTTTAAAGTTAAAAAATATGATTTTTTAGAAAAAGAAGATTTTTCTCTTGAAAATAGTGTGAAAGAATACGCAGTTAAAGAAAAAGAAGCTTATCAAGATCACTATCACCGTTATCAAATTCTAGGCATTGCTCTATGTATTTTATCAGTTTTACCTATTTTTATCTTTTTAAATTATGAATTTTTAGAAAGTATTGCTGTTTGTTTTCTTTTATTGTTTGTAAGTATTGGTTGTTTTTTTCTTGTTTTAGCAGGAACTTATCAAAATGCTTTAGATAAGATTTTACAAACAGGGGATTATACACCTAAACAAAAAAAGAAAAATGCTTTAAAATCAAAAATAAGTGCCATCTATTGGCTTGTTGTGACCGCTATTTTTCTTTATTATACTTTTGGTGAAAATGGTAATGGACAAATACAATATAGTTGGATTATTTGGGCAATAGCTGGTGTTTTATATGGTGTCGTGATGATCATTATAGATTTAATAAGTAAAAGAAGGAATTAAGATGCAAATAGTAGGATATATGATTTTGCTTGTCTTTTATCTTTGTTATTTTATAAAGATGTTTCAACAAAGAAAACAAGGAATTCAAACAGATCATATGGGAAAAGGAAAACAAGGAATTCAAAAGAAGATAGAAATAATGATGAAAGGAGCAACGATTGCTACTTTTATCATAGAAATACTAAGTATTTATTTAAGTACAACGACTTTTCCATTGATAATTCGCATCATGGGAATATTTTTAGGAATCATAGGAGATATTGTTTTTATTGCTTCTGTTTTAACAATGAAAGATAGTTGGCGTGTAGGAGTGAGCTATGAAGAAAAAACAGATTTGATTACAGATGGTATTTACCAAATTAGTCGTAATCCAGCCTTTTTAGGTTTTAATCTTGTTTATCTAGGAATGTGTTTAATGTTTTTCAATACGATTTTATTGATTATTACATTTCTTACGATTATGATGTTTCATCTACAAATCAAATATGTTGAAGAACCTTTTTTAAAACAAGAATTTAAAGAAGAATATCTTCGTTATTATCAACAAGTTAATCGTTATATAGGAAAAAGGACAGGTTTTAAATGACTTGTCCTTTACACATTTTATTCAATAAAATATTCATATTGATGCCAATATTCTTTTTTTTAATTCTAATCTAAATTAATATTGACCTAACAAATAGGAAGATTATTTTCATAGTATAAGGTATCTTTGTTCCTTTTGATAAATAGAAGCGTATTTTTCTTGATGAAAGTTTTAAATCATGTTCATTAAATTTTCTTAAGACTAGTCTTTATGTTTTTAAGAAGGTTGGTGTATTCACACAGTTTCCTTACATTTTTGTTGAAGTTTTCTACCAATGGTTAACCACATGGTAATATAACAAGCGCCACCACCAATGAAGTTACTGATTGCTTCAGCGATGAAGATACCATTGATACCAATAAATTTTGGTAAAATAACAGTTAATGGTGCAACAATGATGACTTTTCTAAAGATAGAAAAGAAGATGGCTTGCTTTGATTTTCCTAAACCAACAGCAGTTGATTGTCCGACCATTTGAAAGGTCATCATAAAGAATCCAAAGAAATAAAGATGTAAAGAAGTTACACCATGTGTTATTATTTTTTGATTATGAGTAAAAATTTGAATGAAAAATTCAGGAAAAAGGGTAATTGCTAACCAAATAACAAACATCATTAAAAAAGCAACGATAGTAACAAATTTAATTCCTGATAAAACACGCTTATATTCTTTCGCCCCATAGTTATATCCTAAAACTGGTTGACAAGCATTAGCCATTCCTTGTCCAGGAAGTTGGGCAATTTCACGAATGGAATTAATAATTGTCATAATAGCGATATAAAGATCTCCACCATAAGTTTGTAAAGTTGAATTACAAACGATCGTCACAACAGAATTTGTAATTCCCATCATAAAACCAGCGGTACCAAGTGAAAAAATACGTTTGACATAATAGAAATTAAGTTTAAAATATTTTTTTCTAAGTTTCAAAATAGTTTTTTTACTTGTTAAAAACTGTAAAGTCCATAAAGCAGAGACTCCTTGTGAAATGACGGTCGCAATAGCTGCACCTTTAACATTCATATGTAAAACAAAGATAAACAAAGGATCTAATACAATATTTAAAACAGCGCCAATAAGCACCGTCATCATTCCTACTTTCGCAAATCCTTGACTATTAATAAAACTATTCATTCCCAAGCTTACTAAAACAAAAATCGTTCCAATTAAATAAATGGATAAATAGTCTAAAGCATAGCTAATTGTATGTTTACTTGCTCCAAAAGCCCATAAGATATCTTCTCTAAAAATAAAACCAATAAGTGTTAAAATAATTCCAAAAATGACAAGTAATGCAAAAGAATTGCCCATTACCTCTTCAGCTTCATCATTTCTTCCTTGACCTCTAGCAATCGAACAAAGTGGTGATCCACCCATTCCAAAGAGATTCGCAAAAGCCATGACAATTGAAATAATTGGTAAACATATTCCAAGTCCACCCATGGCAAGGGTAGCCACATGAGGAATACGTCCAATATAAATACGATCAATAACATTATATAAAACATTAATGAGTTGAGCGACAATCATTGGTCCAGCAATTGACATAATATGTTTAGGGATACTTCCTATCGCAAAGTTATTTTGTGTTTCCATGTACATTCTCCTTTTCTAAAGTATTATTAATTTGTTTAAGCAGATAAATGATTTCTTGTTGCTCTTTTTTAGAAAGGCCTTGTAAAAGGACTTGATTGCTTTCTAAACAAATTTGATTAACAAGTTGGGTTTTTTCTTTACCTAAAGCTGTTAAATGAATTTGAATAGAACGTTTATCATGATCTTGACTTTTCTTTTCAATATAAACCATCTTTTCCATTTTATTGAGTAAAGAGGTGGTTGTTGATTTATCGATGATACATAAATTTCCTATTTCTTTAGGAGAAAGAGGACCGTATTCATCTAAACATTGAAGAATTTTACTTTGTCCTGGTAAGACATCAATTTGAATGGTTCTTTGATTGATCCATCTTTTCTGTTGATTAAAACATTTAAGTAATTGAAAATGAAATTGATTTTCTAACATAAACGCCTCCTATTTAGTTTGAATTCAAACTATATTTTATACTTCTTTTTGAAGAAGTCAAGACATGATATAATAAATGAAATGGAGGAATGCCTATGAAAAAACGATTAACAATTCTTTCAATCTTTTTAATTATGATGATTTTGTTTATGGGAAATTGTTATGCTCGAGCTGGAGGAGGAAGTGGCTCTGGTAGCAGTGGTGGCTCTGGAGGTTCAAGTAGTGGCGGAGGGACGACCCATTATTATTATCATGATCATAATCATGGTTATGGTGGTGGGACTTCTTTAACCCCACAAAATTCTATTTTATTAACAGCAACTTTAGCGGGTACATTTTTAGTTGCAAGATGTCTTTATCGTCGTTATAAGGCAATTGGAATGCACTATCAAGTAAAAAAACAACTCAAAGTTTTAGATGATCAAGATGAATTTTGGAATGAATCACGAATAAAAAAAGAAGTTAAAGAAGCGTATTATGCAATTCAAAAAGCATGGACTTTACAAGATGTGAAAACTTTAAAAGAATATTTGACAGATAATATGTATGGTGTTTTTGAAACAAAAATTAATTGGAATGAATTTCAAGGAAAAAGAAATGTTTTAAATGATGTTCAACTTTTAAAACATGATGTTGTAAGTCTCTATGATTCAATTAATGATGATGAAGATTATTTTTGGGTTTATATTGAAGGAAAAATGATTGATGAAATGCGTGATCAAGAAGATCAAGTACTTGAAAGATATCGAGGTATTTTTGTGGAGTACTGGAAGTTTAAAAGAACAGGAAATCGTATTTTATTAGATGAAATTAAACAAAAAGATGAATATGAGATATAGAAGGAAATTGTTGAGATTTTTTTGTATACTACATGCCATAAAATATAGAAATGATTTTATATAAAAAAGCATAACGATTGTTTTTTAAAAGCGACTCAAAATGAGTCGTTTTTAAAATAGAGAAGCATTTTTTCAACTTCTTTTAAATTATCATTTTTATTCTTTTCTATAATCCAAGTTTCTTGATGATAAGGAATTATGATTTTATTTGCTTTAATGATTGATTTTCTTACATAAACAAGGGGAATTTGTACAATTTGACGACCTTTACGATTATAAAAAATTAATCCTGATTGCCAATAAGCAAGAAGATACATTTTTTTTGTTCTTTTGTACGTTATAAAAATTAAAAGAAATAAAAGAATTAAACAAGCAATTACCATATCTAAATGTTTTGCTTTAAATTGAATAAATATACATAATAATAAAACAATAATTAAAATAGGAAGGACAAGTAAAAATGCATAAGCTTGATAATATCCAGAAACAAAAAGATGGGGTTTATTAAAAGTATTTGCATCTTTTTGTATTTGTTTTGATGTTTTTTTAGTAATTATTTTTTCTGCTTGTTTTTCAATAGCTTTTGTAATTAGTTCTTGAATTATATGATTGAACATAAGACCACCTCATAGATAAAATAACATGTAAAATAAGTAAAAACAATGAAAGTGGTTACATTTATATGTTTTTTATGTTATTGTAAGAAACGGAGGAAATTTTATGGATTATGAATTATTAGAGAAAGCTGCCATGACAAAATATGAAATGTCTAAAAAAGATCCGTTTCGTTTTTTTTATAAGAAGTATTGTGGCAGGTCTTTATTTAGGTCTTGCGACCATTTTATCTTATACATTGGCAGTTTTACTTGTAGAACATCATGTAATTGCGGCTAAGATTGCATTTGCGGGAGCTTTTGGAATTGGTTTAGTGATTATTGTTTTACTTGGATCAGAGCTATTTACGGGAAATTGTTTTACCACGATGTTTCCAGTTTACCATAAAAGATTAAAATTTTTAGATATTTTACCAATGTGGGGAATTTGTTATGTAGGAAATTTCGTGGGAATTGCCTTGATTTGTTTTTTATTTATTAAAAGTGGTGTCAATCATGAAGCGATGAATCAATATCTTGCAAACGTCGTTTCTAATAAATTAAGTTTTGATGGTTTAGAACTTTTTATTAAAGGAATTCTATGTAATTTTATTGTATGTGCGGCTGCATTTGTTGGCATGAAACTAAAAGAAGAAATGGCTAAAACATTTATTATGATGATTATTGTCATGACATTTGTTTTACCAGGATTTGAACATAGCATTGCGAATATGGGAACATTTTCTATGACCTTTACCGCTTTGGGTACAAGCATATCTTGGAGTGGAGTAGGATTACATATGTTACTTTCGACTTTAGGAAATATTATTGGGGGAAGCATTCTTCTTGGCTTACCAATCTATTTAATGATTCGACCAAAAAAAACTAGCGAATAAGCTAGATTTTTTTAATAGCATGGTAATTAATGAATTCAATATCTTTCGTCATTTCTTTAACTTTTTGACTACATAAGAGATCTAATTCATGAGCACGTCTTAAATGATAAGAAGATATTTGGTAAAGTTTCCAATCAATCATGGCAGGATGGCACATCAATTCATAATTTTCAACATTTTTATGTAAAATCATATTAATCATTTCAAAAGTTGCATCTTGATTATAGAAAAGTTCTTCAAAATAAACCGGTTCAAAGTCTTTTTGTAAGTACGTTTCTTGACGAATAGGTAAATCATATTCATGGGCCAGTTTTAAAACGACATCCCTGTTGCTTTTAAGTAAATGAACATGATGATGAGAATCTAAATGGGTTGGTTTATGCCCTGTAATTTTGATGAACTTTTCAATTTGGGCTTTCCATTCTTGATACAGTTCTTCTTGTAATACAATCGCTTCTCGATTTTTATAAGTATCTCTTGATTTGAAATTTCCTTTTTCATCAATAAAGCTAACTTTCGTTAAAGGCTTTCCAACGGTAATATTTAAATGAACTCCTAAACCTAAATTTGGATACGCTTTTGTCATTTCTAAATATTTTTCAATATTTTCCATATTCATCATACAAGTTGTTGAAGTTAAAATACCATCTCTATGTGCTTTTAAAATTCCTAAACATACACCTTCTGATAAACCAAAATCATCAGCGTTAACAATTAATTTTTTAATCATAATGAACCTCCTAAAGATATTATAAAGAAAATAAGTGAACTATGATACAAAAAATGCTAAAATACATACAAAGAAAGTGAGATGAAAATATGAAAGAACTCATAGTAGCGACAACCAATCAAGGAAAAGTCAAAGAAATTCAAGCAATGTTAAAGGATTTAAATATTGAAGTCAAATCTTTAAAAGATGTTTATGATGATGTTCCAGATATTGTTGAAGATGGAAAAACATTTAAAGAAAATGCTTTGATTAAAGCAAAATATGTTGCTGATGATTTACATAAAATTGTTTTAGCGGATGATAGTGGCATTGAAATCGATGCTTTTGGAAAGCTTCCAGGAATCTATTCTGCTCGCTTTTTAGGAAAAGATACCCCTTATCCAATTATCAATCAAGCAATCATTGATGCAATTGAAGGTAAAGAAAGAACATGCCGCTTTGTATGTGCTCTAGCTTTATGTATTCCAGATCAAGAACCTATCTTGATTCAAGAAACATTTGAAGGTGAAATTCATGACCATATTGCCGGGGTCAATGGTTTTGGCTATGATCCAATTTTCTATTTCCCACCTTGTCAAAAAACAAGTGCAGAGATGACTTTAGAAGAAAAAAATAAATACTCACACCGTGCTAAAGCACTCAAAAAATTATATGCAATTTTAAAAGAATTATAGAAGGAGATAAAAATGAACCATATTGTATTAGTACACCCAGCAATTCCTCAAAATACTGGAAATATTATGAGAACATGTGTCGCAACCAATACAGCGTTACATATTATTAAACCTATGTCATTTGAATTAGATGATAAAAAAATGAAAAGAGCGGGGCTTGATTATATTAAAGATTTAGATTTACATGTCTATGAATCTTATGAAGAATTCAAAGCTAAAAACCCAGGAGAATATCATTTTTTTACACGCTATTCAAAACTTTGTTATACGGATCAAGATTATAGTGATAGTTCTAAGGAACATTATTTATTCTTTGGACATGAACATGATGGAATTCCTAAAGAAATTTTAAAAGAAAATTTAGATCGTTGTGTACGTATTCCAATGTCAGATAAAGTAAGAAGTCTTAATTTATCTAACTGTGCAGCGCTTACGATTTATGAAGTTTTAAGACAACAAGATTATCCAAACCTTTCTAAAGTAGAAGTTCAAAAAGGTGAAGAATTTTTATATGACTTATAGTAAAAAAGATATACTGACAAGTATATCTTTCATGCTATTTATCATTTCTTTTTCTGTTGTTTTTGTTGCCTTTTTTAAACCACTTTATTATTTTGATATTCATCATTTAAAACTTGTTGAAAATACACATTATACATATCAACAAATTAAAGAAAATTATCAAATCTTAATACATTATCAATCTATCTTTTATCAAGGAAAACTTGTTTTTAAAGATTTTATCATGTCAAAAGGTGGACGTATTCATTTTGAAGAAGTGAAACGCATTTTTGAAATAATTCAAATAGTATGTTTGCTTACTTTTTGTACAACTTCTTATTTGGTTTATAGACAAATTAAACAAAAAGAATATCGCTTTTTTAAATTGACAGCCATTTTAACGATTGTCATTCCTTTGATTTTAGGCTTCTTTGCTTTTATTGATTTTGATCGTTTATTTGTGATGTTTCATCAATTGGTGTTTAGTAATGATTATTGGCTTTTTAATCCTCGTCTAGATCCAATTATTAATATTTTGCCTGAAAACTTTTTTATGCATTGTTTTATATTGATTGTTTTTATTGTTTTATTCAGTGCATTTATTTGTTATAAAATCTATCAACATTATCAAAAAACGATTCTAGCTATTGATAATCATGAATCGTATACTCTTTAATTTGATTATATTTTTTATAACGTAATGTTTTAAAAAACATATAAATAAGTAAAAGAAGATGAAAAAGACAGATACTCAAATAAATAAGATCACGCAATTGTAAGTATATATAGTAAAAAAGGCCAATAATGAAGATATCAACAATATAACAATAAAAAGGTATTTGACTAGAAAAGAGTTTGGATTTTTTGAGCATTTTTAAAAGCTTTTGACGATCAATTAATAAAATATCATTGACAGCAGCTAATTGGTAAGCGGCTTCTGTAAAATAAGAATTGGTAATAACGATTGCTCGATCTAAATGATAGTAAGAAATACCACCATATGCTTGTTGAATAGCGCTGACACCAATATTTTTTTGATATCTTTTACATTGAAATCCATAAGAAACTTGATTCTTTTTGGCAAGAAGATCAATGCCGTAATCACCACTTGCTTGAGTGATTTTGACAGAATGATAACCGCTTTTAATAAGCAATTTTTGAATCAGTAACTCAAATTCAAAGCCAGAAAGTTGATCAATTTTATTTTCATTGATATGTAAACAAAAAATATTTTTATAAAATTGAAAAATCCAATGAATAAGTGTTTTAATAAACCAATAAGGATATAAAAGAAAAATTTTATAAATAAAAGACATAAATTCACCTCTACGTGATTATAACATAAGGAGTATTCTATGAAAAAACTACTTTTTAAAATGATTATAATATTATTAGTTATTATTACTGGTTTTTGTGGGTACTATGGTTATTTAGGCTATCAAATTTACCAAGATAAAATCCAAGAACAATCTTTATCTGAAAGAGTCAATCAACTAAAGAGTAAAGAAGATTATGTAACTCTTGATCAAATTTCACCGATATATAAAGAAGCAGTATTAGAAAGCGAAGATCGACGTTTTTATAAACATGGTCCTGTAGATTATTATGGTTTAGCACGTGCCATGTTTATAAATATTACAACCTTTTCTTTTAAAGAGGGTGGTTCAACTATTACGCAACAACTTGCTAAAAATCTTTGTCTTTCTTTTAAAAAAAATCTTTCACGTAAATTTGCGGAAGTCTTTATCGCTAAAGATTTAGAAGATCACTATAGTAAAGATGAAATTTTAGAAATGTATTTGAATATTACTTATTTAGGTGAAGGAAACTATGGGATTCAAGCAGCAAGTCAATATTATTATCATATTGACGCGATAGATTTAAATAAGCAACAAAGTGATATACTAGTTAAAACTTTAAAAAGACCAAGTATTTATAATCCATCTAAAGTGAATTAAAAGACAGCAATTAAGCTGCCTTTTTTTCTAAACATTTTTCACAGATACCTGACATATTGATATCAATAACATCAATATGATGCTTGTATGTTTTTTCAAATTGTTTAATAATTTTTTCATCATTATTATCAAGATCATAGATTGTTTGGCAACAGTTACACATAAAGTGCATATGTGGTTGAATATTGCCATCATAGTGAACCATGGTATCTCCTAAATCGAGTTTCTTGATTTGTTTTGTTTCAACAAGTTGATTTAAATTACGATATACTGTTCCTAAGCTTAAATGGGGATAATCTACTTTTAAGTCCTGATAAATCATTTCTGCAGTAGGGTGATCATATCTATGTTTTAAATTGTTGAAAATGAGTTCTCTTTGTTTAGAGTATCTAATCTTAATTTCTTTCATAAGTGTCTCCTAATAGTAATGGTTACTATTATTATAAATAAATACCATACATCTGTCAAATCAATCCAAATTGAAGAAATAGTAAACAAAGAATAAAAGAAAGAATTCCATGATAGAGACGAGAAAGAAAATATTTTTTAAAAGAATAGGGAATAGCTTCTAAGAGATTATCAGCTTGCATCATAACGGAAAAACCACTAAAAGAGAGAAAGAAACATACAAAAGGAAGCATTTTTTTGGACTGATGAATGATCTTTAAAGAGCCACTACTAAATTCTAAAATTCCTTTAAGATAATCAAAAGAAAATTGAGGAAAAACATCTTGTAAAAAAGAAACAAAAAATTGGAAAATCAACATATATCCTAAAATAAAGAGGAAAGCATAGACACTGGAAAGAACACTTTTTTTAAAGGCTTTTACAAAAGAAAGATGTGGTTGTTTTAAAGTTTGTCGTACTTGTTTAAAGGTAAGTTTTTTTTGAGGATGGTGATAAAATAGGGCAAGTATGAGACTTGGTAGAAGATGACAAATAAAAATCAAAAGAGAATAGGGTGTGTTTAAGGAAACAAAAATAAAAGAGATGGAACTAAAAGAAGCAATGGAGAGAAGATGTTGAAGTTCATCAAGATCGATATAATGAAGTTCATAAGCTTCTTTAATAATTTTGATATTGGTTGGATAACCACAAAAAAAGGAGACAAAATAAAGAGAGGACATCATTGGTGTCAATGAAAATAAATTATAAAAAGGAATTTGTAAAAAATAAGCAAGGATATCTAAAATACCTAGATTTAAACAAAGTGAAACAAGAATCATAAACGGAAGTAAAGAGGGTAGAAGATTTTTAAAGACAATGGTAATGACATCATGGCTGACATCAACAATTGTTGACATATGAAAAAAAGAAAAAAGTGTTAAAAATGTGACAAAGAGTAAAGTAAAATAGTCATTATATCTTTTCATAGCGTCTCCTAATTGGTAGAATACTTAAAGAGGTGAAAGAATGAAAGCAATCTTAGTATTAACATCAACAAATCCTTTTTTTGAAGAAGAATTAAAATCTTTATGTGAGGCGTGTCATATTGAAGTGATTGATGTTGTGATTCAAAAATTAGAAAAAATAAATCCAGCAACGTATATTGGTAAAGGTAAAATTGAAGAAATTAAATTAAAACTTCAAGATGAAATGGTTATCTTTGATGATGAATTGACACCACTACAAGTTAAAAACTTAACGGATTTACTTGAAACAGAAGTTACAGATCGAACAGATTTGATTTTACGTATTTTTGATGAACGTGCTAAAACAAAAGAAGCTAAATTGCAAGTAGAAATTGCTCGTGATCAGTATTTATTACCACGTCTTGTGGGAATGCAAGAACATATGTCTCATCAACAAGGAGGTTCAGGTTTTAGGGGTTCGGGTGAAAAACAAATTGAACTTGATCGAAGAATCATTGCAAGAAAGCTTGCCCGTTCTCGAAAAGAACTTACTGAAATCGTCAAACAAAGACAAGTACAAAGACAAAGAAGAAAGAATAATCAAATTCCTGTTATTGCTTTAGTAGGCTATACTAATAGTGGCAAATCGACTTTATTGAATACGTTATGTCCTGATAAACAAAAGAAAGTTTTTGAAAAAGATATGCTATTTGCGACTTTAGAAACATCCACAAGACATATTAAAATAAAAAATCATGATTGTTTACTTACAGATACTGTTGGTTTTATTGAAAGATTGCCTCATCATTTAGTTCAAGCTTTTCGTTCCACTTTAGAAGAAGTAAAAGAAGCAGATCTTTTATTACATGTTGTAGATACAAGTTTTGAAGACTATCAAATGCAAATAGAAACAACCAATGAAGTCTTAAAATCATTAGGGGTTGAAAATACACCAATGATTTATGTTTATAATAAAATTGATTTAAATAAATATGCTTATATCCAACCACAATCACCTTATGTTTTTATTTCAGCAAAATATAAAAGAGGTCTTGATTTATTAGAAGGTGAAATCTCACATCTTCTCTTTAAAGATTATGAAGTATTTGAACTCTCTATTCCTTATAGTCAAGGAGAAGATTTTAAATATTTACATCAACATTGTTATGTAAAAGAAATAGAATACTTAGAAAAGAGTATTTATTTGAAAATAGAAGCAAGAAAACAAGAAATAAAGAACTATTTACATTATTGTTTAAAACATTAAAAAAATAAGCCAAAATTGGCTTATTTTTGATATATACGATTAAATTGGAATTTATCTTCTGAAGTTAAACGAATACCTAAACGTTTTAAAGTATCAATATCTGTTTCAGATAAGATGACTGATGAATGGGCTTCACAGTATTGTAATTGTTCAATACATGATAAAGCTTTTTTAGCGTTTTCATTATTATTTGCAGAAATAGCTAATGAAAGTAAAATTTCATCTGTATGTAAACGAGGATTCTTATTTTTTAAGATTCCCTTTTTTAGTTTAGCAACAGGTTCAATAACTTCAGGTTCAATTAGTAAAATATCATCATCAATATTGGCAAGATATTTTAATGCATTTAATAAACATGCTGAAGCACTTCCAAGTAAAGATGTTGTTTTACCAGTGATAATATGTCCATCATTAAGTTCAATCGCAAATCCTGGTTCGTTGGTTTTTTCTTCGATTTCTAATGCATGATTGACACATTTACGATCTATAGCTTTTAAATCTAAAGTAAGCATGATGGCTTCAATTTTAGAGATTGCTGATTTATCAACAAGACCACGTTTAAAATCAAGTTTTGTTTGATAATAACGACGAATGATTTCTTGTTTACTTGCTTCTTTACATGCTTCATCATCAATAATTGCATTTCCAGCCATATTTACACCCATATCAGTAGGTGATTTATAAGGACAAGTTGACATGATTTTTTTGAATGTTGATTCTAAAACCGGAAAGATTTCAACATCTCTATTATAGTTGACAGTTGTTTTGTTATAAGCTTCTAAATGGAATGGGTCAATCATATTGACATCATTTAAATCTGCTGTAGCTGCTTCATAAGCTAAGTTTACAGGATGTTTTAAAGGAATGTTCCAAATAGGAAATGTTTCAAATTTTGCATATCCTGCTTTAATACCATGAGTGTATTCATGATAAAGTTGTGATAAACAAGTCGCCATTTTTCCACTTCCTGGACCAGGCGCTGTTACGACAACAAGTGGTTTTGTTGTTTCAATGTAATCATTGATTCCAAATCCTTCTTCCGAGACGATTTTTTCAATATCATTTGGATAACCTGCAATAGGATAATGCCTAAAGACTTTAATTCCTAAGTTTTCTAGTTTCTTTTGAAAAGCAATAGCATGTACTTGGTTTTCAAAACGTGTAATTGTAACACTTCCAACATAAAGTCCAATGTTTTGGAAAGCGTCAATCAATCTTAAAACTTCTAAATCATAGGTGATTCCTAGATCACCACGCATTTTATTGTTTTCAATGTCATTGGCGTTAATGACAATAATAATTTCTGCATCTTGTTTCAATTCTAATAGCATTTTTAATTTACTATCAGGTTCAAATCCTGGTAAAACACGAGATGCATGGTGGTCATCAAATAATTTACCACCAAATTCTAAATAAAGCTTGTTATCAAATTGTTTGATACGTTCTTTGATATGTTTTGATTGTAATTCAATGTATTTTTCGTTACTAAATCCAATTTTTCTCATCTTTCATTTTCTCCCTGTTCCTTATTATATATAATTTGTCTTATTTTTAAACAAAATAATAATTATTTATCAATATTGAAGAAATATCAATATTTTGATAAAATAATGGTTATTAAAAGGGGGATTATTATGAATCTTAAAAATAGACATTTTTTAACATTAAAAGATTATTCAAAAGAAGAAATTAGATATTTATTGGACTTAGCACATCAATTAAAAGCTGATAAAAAAGCAGGAAAAATTGGACAACATTTATTAGGGAAAAATGTATGTTTGATTTTTGAAAAAACATCAACAAGAACACGTTGTTCATTTGAAGTGGCTGCTTTAGATGAAGGTGGACATGCTACATTTTTAAGTAACTCACAAATGGGGAAAAAAGAATCTATTGAAGATACAGCTAAAGTATTAGGTAGAATGTATGATGGTATTGAATTTAGAGGATTTAAACAAGAAACAGTAGAAGCTCTTGCTAAATATTCAGGAGTTCCAGTTTGGAATGGCTTAACTGATGTTGATCATCCAACACAAACACTTGCTGATTTTCTTACAATTGAAGAACATTTAGATAAACCATTAGAAGATATTAAATTTGTCTTTACTGGAGATATTCGTAACAATGTATGTTATGGTTTAATGTATGGAGCTGTTAAAATGGGAATGCATTTTGTTTGCCTTGGTCCAAAATCATTACATATCGATCCAGAAGTACTTGCTTATTGTAAGGAAGAAGCTAAAAAATCGGGTGGAACAATTGAAGTGACAGATAATGTAGATGAAGCAGTAAAAGATGCAGATGTTATTTATACAGATATTTGGGTAAGTATGGGTGAAGACGAAAGCTTGTATAAACCAAGAGTAGAAATGTTGTCACCATATAAAGTTACTCAAGAAATGATGAGTAAAACAGGTAAAGATTCAACATTATTTATGCATTGTTTACCATCATTCCATGATTTTGAAACAACTGTTGCTAAAACCAAACATGACGAAGGAATCGATATTCGTGAAGTTGAAGATGAAGTCTTTAGATCAAAGAATTCTGTTGTTTTTGATGAAGCTGAAAACAGAATGCATACAATTAAAGCAGTTATGGTAGCGACAATTGGAAGAGATGCGTAAGCATCTTTTTAAAATTAACTCTTTTTTAAGCAAATTGTTTAATTTTGTGCTATGATAATTTTAGGTGATCATCATGAAAGGCAAGACATATGTACTTTCTGACATTCATGGTAATTTTGAAATATTCAAAAGAATGTTAGATAAAATACAATTTAATAGTCATGATCAACTTTATATACTTGGAGACATTTGTGATCGTGGACCTTGTAGTTTGGATATTTATTTTTATATTCAAAAATTTGATAATATTACCTTACTCAAAGGAAACCATGAATATATGATGCAAGAGGCTTTAAAAGAAGCCATTGATCACGATGATTTTGATTTTCCAAGTTGTGAATTTAAGCTTTGGTCACAAAATGGCGGAGAAAAAACGATTGAAAATATCCGTTCATATCTACGTAAAAAGAAATTGTATCATTGTGATTACACCATTGTAAGAAATGTTTTTTTAAGAAATCTCTATAATTATCTTAAAAACTTACCTTTGTATTTAGAATTAACAGTCAATAATAAAGATTATGTTCTAGTTCATGCTGGAATTGATCCTGAAAGAAATCTTGATGATCAAGAAGAGGATACTCTTTTATGGATTCGTGATTATTTCTTTTTAAGTGAATGTGATTTAAATAAGACTTATATTTTTGGTCATACCCCACTTTGTTTTATTAATAGAGATCAAAGTTTTAATGTTTGGTATGATGATGAATTTCATAATAAAATTGGAATTGATGGGGGACTTGCTTTAGGAGAAAGAGGTCAACTTAATTGTATTTGTTTAGATGATGGACAAGTATTTGTCCTTAAAATGAGTGAGGTAAACGATGCGTAGTGCTTTTTATGCTTTAATTAATTTTATCAATACATCAAAAGTAGATGATGTTTATTCCAATGCAGCAAAGATGATTTTAGAAAATATTAATAAAATACCAGAATATAATATTACGGATGTGGCAGAAATGTGTTTTGTTTCTACAGCGACGATTTCAAGGTTGTGTCGAAAATTAAATTATGAAAGTTTTAGTGACTTTAAAATGGATGTCACCATGAATTTACGTTATTTTAATCATGATTCCATGCGTATGCAATTTGATCATCAATTGCCTGTTTTTCCTATTGAAGGAAAAACAACCAAAGATTTATTTAGCGATCATTTTGAAAATATTGTACAAAACTTAAGATCAACTTATGAAATGATTGAATTTGAAGAATTAGAAAAACTGGTAGATCTTATTTATCAAAGTAATGAAATTTGTTTTGCGGGAAACTTTTTTACCCAATCTGTTTCCATGCAACTACAAATTGAATTATCTTATTTAGGAAAGAAATGTACAGGAATGTATCCTTTACAAAGTCAAAAAGAAGTGGTTCATGATTTAACAGAAAATGATTTGATTATTGTTTCTTCGATTGCAGGAGGTTATTGGCAAGATCATCCAGATATGTTAAGAGAGATTGCAAAAAGTAAAGCACATAAAATATGTATTACTCAAGTAGAAAATATACCATATCAAGAGCAATTTGATATGATTATTCAAGTAGGAACAGATCATTTATCTTTGATTGGTAAGTTTTCGATTACGTACATTTTTGAATTATTAGAAGCACTTTATCATATAAAATATGGAAGAGTATAAGAAAAAGGGCAAACGCCCTTTTTAAAATTGTTTTAAATATTCTTCATTTAAAGCGATGACTTTTTTCATCATCTCTTGACCACAGGCACCAATTGTATTTCTTTTGTTGACACAAGTGTTGACATCAATTGCTTGATAAACATCTTCTTCAAAAACATCAGAGATATTTTTTAATTCTTCTAGAGAAAGTTCATCAAGATCTTTGTTTTGGCTAATTGCATATAAAACAAGTTGACCAATAATACCATGAGCATCTCTAAATGGTACACCTTTATTTACTAGATAGTCAGCAGCATCAGTTGCATTTGTAAAACCACCAGTAGCTGATTTTTTCATTTTATCTTTATTAAATGTTGTTGATTTTAACATATCACTTAATAATTGAAGGCATCCTTTAGTTGTATTTAAAGCATCAAAATACATTTCTTTATCTTCTTGCATATCTTTATTATAAGCAAGAGGAAGACCTTTCATAGTTGTTAAAAATCCCATAAGGGCACCATAAACACGTCCTGTTTTCCCTCTGATCAATTCGCAAATATCAGGGTTTTTCTTTTGTGGCATGATTGAAGAACCGGTTGAGAATGTATCATCTAAATCAATAAATTGATATTCATTTGTATTCCAAATAATCATTTCTTCAGATAAACGTGACATATGCATCATCATCGTAGACATTGCACTTAAAAGTTCGATTAAATAATCACGATCAGAAACGCCATCAATACTATTTAAACAAGGTCCTTTAAAACCTAAAATTTCAGCACTGTATTCTCTATCTAAGGGATAAGTTGTTCCAGCAAGAGCCCCAGAACCTAATGGACAATAATCCATTCTTTCATAAATATCATGTAAACGTGATTGATCACGCTTAAACATTTCAAAATAAGCTCCCATATGATGAGCTAAAGTAATTGGTTGTGCTTTTTGTAGATGGGTAAAACCAGGCATGATGGTATCGATATGTTCTTTCATGATTTCATGAATGGTTTTTAATAAATCAACAAGTAAAGTATTCAACATTTCGATTTGATCTTTTGTATAAAGTCTCATGTCTAAAGCAACTTGGTCATTTCTACTTCTACCAGTATGTAATTTTTTACCAGTATCACCAATACGATCAATCAATGTTGATTCGACAAAACTATGAATGTCTTCAAAGTTTTCATCAATTTCTAATGTTCCATTTTCAACTTCATTTAAAATTTCTTTTAAAGTTTTTTCAATTAGTTGACCTTCTTCTTGTGTTAAGATTTCTTGTTTTGTTAACATTTTTACATGACCGATACTTCCTTTGATATCTTGACTGGCAAAAGTTTTATCAAATTTAATAGAAGCATTAAAATCATAAACAAGTTGGTTTGTAGGTTTGGTGAATCTTCCACCCCATAAATTCATAAATTTCCTCCTTTAAATAAAAAGAGCAGTGGGCTCTTTTTATTTTTTGTTATTTAATTTCATTGCACGTACTTTAGTTGAAAGACCATATAAAGTAATAAATCCTTCAGCGTCATGATGATCATATAAATCACCAGTTTTAAATGATGCGATATCTTCATCATATAATGAATAAGGAGAAGTTGTACCTTCTTTAATAATATTTCCTTTATATAATTTAAAGTTTGTTGTACCTGTTACATATTCTTGAGTCTTATCAACAAAAGCAGTTAATGCTTCTCTAAGTGGTGAGAACCATTTAGCAGCATAAACAAGTTCAGCAAATTCAACAGAAACAAGACGTTTATATTTAAGTGTCTCTCTATCTAAGATAAGTTCTTCTAATTGTTGGTGAGCTTCCATTAAGATAGTTCCACCTGGTGTTTCATAAACACCTCTTGATTTCATACCAACAACACGGTTTTCAACGATATCGATAATACCAATACCATGTTGACCACCGATTTCATTTAATTTTTCTAAGATTTCTCTTTGAGACATCTTTTCACCATTTAAAGCAACAGGAACACCTTTTTCCCAATCAATTGATAAGTGAACATCTTCTTCTGGAGCTTTTTCTGGAGAATTTGATAATACTAATAAGTGATCATAATTTGGAGCACATGAGGGATCTTCAAGTTCTAATCCTTCATGAGAAATATGCCAAATATTTCTATCACGTGAGTAACTATTATCAGCAGAGAAAGGTAAATTGATACCATGAGCTCTACAATATTCGATTTCAGATTCACGAGAATCCATTGTCCATTTTGGATCACGCCATGCAGCGATGATTTTTAAATCTGGAGCTAAAGCTTTAATACCTAATTCAAAACGAATTTGGTCGTTTCCTTTACCAGTGGCACCATGACAAATTGCTGTTGCACCTTCTTGACGAGCAACATCAACAAGTACTTTTGCAATTAATGGACGAGCAGTTGCAGTCCCTAATAAGTATTTGTATTCAAATACAGCATCTGCTTGAACAGTAGGCATAATGTAATTTTCTACGTATTCATCAACCACATTTTTGATATAAAGTTTACTTGCACCACAAGCTTTAGCACGTTCTTCTAGATCGTCTAATTCTTCTTTTTGACCAACGTCAATACAGCAACAAATAACTTCACAATCATAGTTTTCTTTTAGCCATGGGATAATCGCAGTAGTATCTAATCCACCAGAATAAGCTAAAACAACTTTTTCTTTCATTTATAGTTTCCCCCTTATTTTTTATCTTATAAATTATTATTATCATAAACTACTTTTTTCAAATATGCAATATACTTGTCGAAATGTTGTAGACCCAAAAAGTAAGCCCCATCTTTATTATATATTAAAAAATTTTTTTCTTAATAAATCATTATTGACAAAATGGAAATTTGTCATATAATGGTTTTAAACTCGAAGACTAAAAGAGTAGTCTTTATGGAAATAAGAGCGATCCTATGTTGATGGAAGATAGGAATGGAAGTAAAGATGAAGCGCATTTACGAGAGAAAAGATGGAAATAGAAGTATATCTTTTGGTAGATCTGCCTTAAAGATGAAAGAGGTTGTAAGGTCAACTTACAACAATTAGAGTGGTAACGCGATCAGTCGTCTCTATTTAGAGACGGCTTTTTATTTTTTATAGGGGGAAAAGTAGAATGATTAATGTCGGAATTGTTGGTTCAACTGGTTATGGAGGATGTGAGCTTGTAAGATTTTTATTAACACATCCCAATGTCAATATTGAATGGGTTTCATCAAGAACATATAGTGATCAAGAATATAGTGATGTTTATAAAAGTTATTTCACTTTATTAGATCAAAAGTGTGTAGATGAAGATATTGAAAAATATTTAGATAATGTTGATGTTGTATTCTTTGCAACGCCCCAAGGGGTCTGTGCAAAGATGGTCAATGAAAATGTTTTAAAGAAAGTAAAGGTTATTGATTTATCTGCGGATTATCGTATTAAAGATGTTGAAACTTATGAATCATGGTATGGAATTAAACATGCTTCACCTGAATTTATTCAAGAAGCTGTTTATGGATTATGTGAAATCAATAGAGAAGATGTTAAAAATGCAAGACTGATTGCTAATCCTGGATGTTATCCAACATGTTCTATTTTATCGATTTATCCACTTGCTAAAGCAGGACTTATTGATATGGATACGTTGATTATTGATGCAAAGAGTGGAACAAGTGGTGCTGGTAGAGGAGCAAAAGTTCAAAATCTTTATTGTGAAGTGAATGAAAGTATTAAAGCTTATGGTGTAGCAAGTCATCGTCATACACCAGAAATTGAAGAACAATTAGGGTATGCTTCTTCATCAAAAGTATTACTTAACTTCACACCTCATCTTATTCCAATGAATAGAGGAATTTTAATTACAGCTTACGCTTCATTAAAAAAAGGAGTAAGTGAGGAAGATGTTAAAAAAGCGTATGATATTTATAAAGATGAATATTTCGTACGTGTCTTAAAAGAAGGAAATGTTCCAGAAGTAAGAAATGTAAAATGTTCAAACTTTGTTGATGTTGCTTATAAAGTAGATCCTCGTACACATAGAGTGATTATGATGGGAGCCATGGACAATCTAGTTAAAGGAGCTGCTGGTCAAGCAATTCAAAATATGAATATTATGTTTGGTTTAGATGAAAAGACAGGTCTTATGTTAGCACCTGCAGTTTTATAAGGGGAAAAAGAGTATGAAAATAATAGAAGATGGAACAGTTACTAATCCAAAAGGGTATAAAGGTGCTGGATTACATATTGGTATTAAAAAGAAAAATAAAGATTTTGCTTTAATTGTTTCTGATGTTGAAGCAAAAGCAGTAGGAACTTTTACAACAAATATGGTAAAAGCGGCTCCTGTTTTATGGGATAAACAAGTTGTAGAAAACAGTGATACAGTAAAGGCTATTGCGATTAATAGTGGGATTGCCAATGCTTGTACTGGAAAACTTGGTGAAGAAGCAAATGAAAAATTCGCAAATATTGTAGGAAATGCTTTAAATGTAGAAAAAGAAAAAGTATTGATTTGTTCAACAGGAGTCATTGGTAAACAATTATCTACTGATCCAATTGAAAAAGGGATTGATGAAGCTTTAAAACAATTAAAAGATGATCATCAAGCAGGAATTGATGTAGCTACTTCAATTATGACAACAGATACAAAACCAAAACATTTAGCTATTGAAATTGAAGTAAAAGGAAAAACGGTAACTATTGGAGCATGTTGTAAAGGTTCAGGGATGATTCATCCAAATATGGCAACAATGCTTGGATTTATTACAACTGATTTAAATATTTCTAAAGAATTATTAAATAAAGCATTAAAATCAGTTATTCCAGATACTTTTAATATGATTTCTGTAGATAGAGATACTTCAACAAATGATACTGTTTTATTACTCGCTAATGGTTTAGCTGGTAATGATGAAATTGTAAAAGAAGATGAAGATTATCAAACATTTAAAGAAGCTTTATATTATGTTAATGAATACTTAGCTAAATGTATTGCAAGTGATGGAGAAGGGGCTACTAAATTATTAGAAGTAAATGTAAATGGTGCAAAAGATGTTAAACAAGCAAAAGTAATTGCTAAAAGTGTTTGCACATCACCACTTGTAAAAACAGCTATTTTTGGAAATGATGCAAATTGGGGAAGACTTTTATGTGCGATGGGATATTCTGGGGAAGAATTTGATCCTTATCAAGTAGATTTATATATAGAAAGTGAATTTGGCAATTTAAAACTTGTAGAAAATGGGATGGCTACAGATTATAGTGAAGAATTTGCAACTAAGATTTTATCGAGTGATTATGTAAAAACAAATATTGAAATGAAAATTGCTGATGCAAAGGCAACAGCTTGGGGATGTGATTTGACTTATGATTATGTCAAAATCAATGCTGATTATCGTTCGTAGGGGGAAAAGAGATGCAACAAGAGTTTAAGAAGGAAATTAATAAAGCGGAAATTTTAGTAGAAGCGCTTGGATATATGCAAAAATATGAAGGTGATATTGTTGTTATTAAGTATGGTGGAAGTGCAATGACAAATGAAATCATCAAAAAGAGCGTTTTAAAAGATATTGCAGTTTTAAAATCAGTTGGGTTAAAACCAATTATCGTTCATGGTGGGGGAAAAGACATCAATAGAATGTTAGACCGTGTACAAATTAAAAGTGAGTTTAAAAATGGTCTAAGAGTTACTGATAGAGATACTTTAGAAATTGCGGAAATGGTTTTATCTGGAAAAATCAATAAAGGTCTTGTAACACATTTAGAACAAATTGGAACACATGCTGTTGGTCTATCTGGAAAAGATGGCAATATGATCACAGTAGAAAAAGTGATGCCTCAAGGTGAAGATATTGGTTTTGTTGGAAAGATTACTCATGTGGATACAACACTTATCAATACTTTATTAGATCAAGGATATACTCCAATTGTTTCAACAATTGGTCTTGATGAAAAATATCATGCTTATAATATTAATGCCGATGATGTTGCTACAGCAATTGCACGCGCTGTTAAAGCAAGTAAACTTGTTTTCTTAACGGATATTGAAGGTGTATTAGAAGATCCAAATAACCCAGAAACATTGATTTCAAAAATTGATACTGAATCAGCTAAAGAATTATTTGAAAGTGGTATTATTACCGGCGGTATGATTCCGAAACTTAAAAACTGTTTAGAGGCAGTACAAAATGATGTTAAGCGTGTTCATATTTTAGATGGTAGATTAGAACATAGCTTATTAATAGAAATCTTTACTAAAAAGGGTGTTGGAACAATGATAAAAAGATAGTGCGAAAGCACTATCTTTTTATCATTGTGTGTCGTGCATGGCACTAATTCAGTTGGAAATAAACCAACCACAGGTATTTACCGCCAAGTGTAATGAACCACAAGTTGTTGTCAGTGATGGCAAGGATGAAAGAAGTGGTGTAGTGATTCCTTTGAGCGTACGAACAGAAACTTGATATAAGGCTAAATGGTGGATGAGATTGCAGCACAAATCGAAATCCAAAAGGTAAACGTAAAACCAAGACAGTAAATCAAGACGTTGTAAAGGAAATAGGATTAGTGAATTACCCCGGGAGGTCTTGTGAACAACGAAGTCCAGTAAACTTTAAAAGCAGTGATGGTACCGTTGGTCGAAAAAGGTTTATCACAAGAAGTCAGCTGAGGTCATAGTAGGTATAACACCAAATACTGAAGGACCTAATGTTTATATGATGTTTGTTTATCATAAGCAATGTTTGAACAGTTCGAAATCGAGGATAATCTTATAATTGGAAATCGTAATTCCAAGGAGATGAAGGTAGAGGGAATGGTTTCAAATATATTTACAAATGAAGGAAGAAACAACAACATGAGTATACAAGAGTCTGCAACTATTAAACAAGAAATTGCCATACAAGTTCAGTGAAGAACAAATATATGCAGTGGCCAATTCAAGATTAGGTTGGTACAAACGTGCAAATGGAAGTGTAGTTAATTTCTTGATAAATGCGGACATACTAGCCATAAATAAAAGGGAAAGACCAGGTTTGGTCAATCCCATGAAATACTATCTAGGGTAGTTGAATTGCCATATAAATGTAGCGCCGTATACGAGACCTGTACGTACGGTGCAATGAGAGGGGAGAGAATAATTATTCTCCCTCTACTCTATTTAAATAGGGGTACCCTTTAAATATTTATGTGGTACCCTTATTGCATATAAAAAAGGCCTCTCATGATATGATTGTTTTGCCTACTAAAATCATACATGAGAGGAGGCTAATCCCTATTAAAGATATTATCATGAGATCTCTTTCTTTGGAAGAAAATAATGTTGAATAATAAGGTTAATATAAAGATAACCAATTCGGGCGTAGTAAAAATCACCAATAATGGTGAAAATACTACAGCTAGATAAAGGTTATCTTTTATTTTTGATACAATCTCTTTAGGATGATTAATCATAATGGAAAAAAATTTAATTGGAGAAATAAGAATTACATAAGAACTAAACATTAAACCAAACATTTCTGCCCTTTCAAGAAAGTACAAAAAAGGACAGGCATACAATCAAAAAATACTATTTTTGAAAAAGACAAAGAATATCTAAAACCATTGTCAAACAAGATAGTGCTTGATTCATATATAAATGAACATTTACGCCAGAATGTACCATCAACACATCTCATATCATACAAAGATAAAAAATATTCCGTTCCACCTGAATATAGACTTTAGGGTTGATATATATGAGGTTGGTGAGAGCTTATATATCTACCACAATAAAAAGATACAGTAGGAGAGAATACGAAAAGAATAAAAAATTATATAGTGAGTCAATTAAAAGATGATCAGGAAAGTGAACAGCTGACACTGGATTTGGAAGACCTGTTTAAAAAAGGAAAAGGGAAAAACTAAGTAAATACAGAGTGCACGCGGTAGCTGTAGGCATAAGGAGTGTCTTGAGACATGCGCTTAGAAAGTAGGGCTATGCCCGCAAATGTAAAACCACCGGCTAAACCGGTGGATAGTTATTTGTCTAAAATAAATCTTCATATATTTTTGAAATGACTTTAGAAAGATTTTGAAAAGTAGGTTCTTTTTTGATTTCTTCTAATGTTGTGTTATTTGAGATTAAAAATGATAAGTAAGACCATAATTTAAAGGCGTTAGGATTATTTTTTTGTATTGAAACAAGAAAAACAATATCTACATATTCATCATCCCATAAAATGGGTTTTGGTAATATAGCAACAGAAATGAAAGATGTTTCACTTAAAAAAATTTCAGGATGTGGTATTGCTAAATAATTACCAAAATAAGTGGAAGTAACATTTTCGTGATTCATAATTGAATGATATAGCTTTTCATCTGCTAAGCCTTGCTTATAAGCCATTTCATAAAGCCATTTTATAACGGCGTTTTTAGATGGAGCATCTCCATAATAGAACAAATCTTCACTAAAACAATCCAAAATATCTTTTGGACCATTGAACCCATCTAGAAGTAATTCAATTTTCTTGATATCAGTGTCATTTAAAAAATAAGAAATTTTTTGTATTTTATTATTATTAATGAATATATCATTTTCAGTTGTACATATTACATTATAATTATTCACATTAGTAGTTGATAACGAATTTTTAGAAATAATTTTAACTTCTTTTATTGATGGAAAATTTCTCAAAATATTATTTTGAAGCAAAATAGTCTCACTCCTTCTTAAAGAACTAATGATTAACATTCTTTTCTTTTTTTGTGGAGAATTTTCATCTATATAATTTACAAAATGTAAAGCAACATATGCAATTTCATCATCTAAAATTTTTTTATCACTTGGTATAATTGTATTGGTGAAAGTAGAAGCTAGATCATATGCAAGTGTGTATTTTTGCTTAATATTGAATGTCATAATATTTCTTAACTGCATATTAGTATTTATACGAGTTAAAAGAGGTAAAATATGTAAACCTAATGATATTCGTAGATTGAGATTAGAGGTAAAATCTAAACCAAATATTTCTTTGATTTTATATAAGCCTAAAAAAACTAAATTATTAATTTCATCAGTAATAAATTCTTGTTTATCAAATTCTCTTTTACCATATAAATTTAAAGCTAGAAAAAAGATTTCATCATCATTAAACTCAAAATTATATATATCTGCACATTTTTCTAATATATTTTTTGAAATTTCGATGACATGTGCATACACTGGCGATATGTTTAGTGAATCCATATGAATAAGATGACCTGACTTAATACGATTAACAGCAGTAACAATATGCAAGATAAGGTTTTGAAGGGCAATATCAGAAATTATATAATGTGAGTGAGTGAGAATTTTAATAACAATATTATTTATATCATCAATATGTTCATGTGAACTAAAAGAATGTGTAATCTCATCACAAACCAGATTTTTAATTTTTAATTTTTCTTGAATAATATAATTACGAATATCATTTTCTTTGCCAATAATTTTAATACCATAATAAGGTTTAGATATAAGAGTTAAATGATATGAAGATAACATGTTTTTAGCTAATTTAATGTCATTGGATATTTGGGAACGGCTTATATACATTTCATCTGCTAAATCTGCACTTTTTAAATAATCATTTGAATCTAACAACCTAGAAATTATATAGGAAATACGAGAAGATTGATCTTCAAAAAATTGATTAAGGTTATAATCTTGTATGATTGAATTCATAAATATATTAGCAGTTTCTTGATTAGTGATAGACATACAAATACAATTTTTGTTATTTTCGATATATAAACCATGTTCTTTAATGGTTTCCTTTATTTCAGCAATATCAGTTTGTATAGAACGAAGGCTTAAATGAAACTGATCTGTAAAGACCTGTAGAGAAACAGGTGCATCTAAGTTTGAAAATAAATTTAATAATATTTCAATTTGACGTTTGGTGAGCATAAAAAATACCTCCTAATCTAATAATATTATAAGTATATTTATTATATCATAAACCTTAATAGAGAAAAGATTTTACAATTTGATTTTTATTGCACTGTTTTTCATAAAATTTTTGAAAAAAAATACAACCAAATTGTTTCATTAATTTTAGGAAAAAGTATGTAAATATCTAAAAACTGATTTGTGATAAAATCACATTGTAAGGAAAGTAAGGATTATAAGAATAGAATAATGTAGAAGGAGGGTAAAAAATGGTAATAATCATTATGTATTCTTACTTATTTTGAAATAGAGATGGAGGTGATAGTGCATGATAAATATTTTAGTAGTAACTCATGGAAATTTTGGTAACGAATTAATTAAAAGTGCAGAAATGATTGCTGGAAAGCAAGAGAATATTGAGGCGCTAGGCTTATTTGTAGAAGATGATTTTGATATGTTTAAAAGTAAAGTGAAAAATAAAATTAAAGAATTGGAAAATGAAGAAGGTGTGTTAGTGCTTACCGATATGTTTGGGGGGACTCCTTCTAACGCATCATTTGCAAATTTAAATAATTTAGATTTTGAATGTGTAACAGGTTTGAATTTGCCGATGATGTTGGAAGTATTAATTAATAGAGATATAAAAACACTTAAAGAACTCGTGAATATTGCAGTTGATGTTAAAAAGAATAGTATATTTAATTTAAGAGAAATAGTTTTAGAAAAATGATGGAAAGGGGAAACTAAAATGGAAATAGGATTAATTAGGGTAGATAGTAGACTTATCCATGGACAAGTTATTACAAAATGGTTAAATTATTCTAAAGCAAATGTTATTGTTGTTGTTGATGATGAACTCTCAAAAGATAGTTTTATGTCAGAAATATATAAGGCCTCTGCTCCCAATGGAATTATTGTAGAAATTTTAAGCATTGATGATTTTATGAAAAATACTGGCACTCATAAATATAGTAATAAAAGACTTTTAATTTTATTAAAAAACATTGAAACAGTTTATGAACTTTACTTAAGACAATTTAAAATGGAACATATTCAACTTGGAGGATTACCAAGCGGTGTAGGAAAAAAAGCAATATACAAAGCTATTTTTCTTAATGAAGAGGAAATTAATAAATTAAGAGACATTGCCAATTCTGGTGTGTATATTGATATGCAGGTTATACCAGAAGATACAAAATCTGATTTAATGAAAATGATAAAATAAGGGGGATAAAAAAATGGAATTATCATTAGCGATTTGTGCTGGATTATGGTATTGGATTGCCAGAACACAAGTGGGATATACATTACATGCAATTTTATGTCAGCCATTAGTAATGGCGCTACCATTTGGATTGATTTATGGAAATTTATCACAAGCAATGATTATTGCTGCAAGTATTCAAATGGTATATTTAGGATTAGTAGGAAATGGAGGAAATTTACCGGCTGATGAATGTTTGGCTGGATGTGTAGCAATTCCAATTGCTTTAGTTAGTCAAATGGATCCTGGACAAGCAGTTGTTTTAGCGATGCCCTTTGGATTAATTGGAGTTTTACAAGATCAACTTAGAAGAATTATCAATGCTGTTTTTCTTCATAGAGCAGATAAAATGGCAGAGGTTGGAAACATAAAAGAGATTGAACGTTGTGCAATTGTGTATCCAGTAATTTTAGGATTCTTTTTAAGATTCCCAATTGTATTTGCGATTACATATGCAGGTGCTGGTACAGTGCAAAATATTTTAGCTTCTATGCCTGAATGGATTACACATGGATTAAGTGTTGCAGGAGGTATTTTACCAGCAATGGGATTTGCAATGACAATTTATATTATTGGAAAAAAACAATATTTACCATTTTTCATTATTGCATTTTTCATGGTTCAATATTTAAAAATTAATGTAATGGCCGCTGCTATTTTTGGAACTTGTATTGCATTGTTAATTGTTTTATTGAGAAGAGAAAAAAATATGGAGGGAGCTATTTAATATGGATGAAGTAGAAAAAAACAAAACTGTTGAGAAAGATATGAAAAAATTAGTTAATAAATCATGGTTTAGATATTGGCTTTCAGCTGAGATGTCAAATTCATACGAAAGACTACAATCATTATCGTTTTGTTATAGTATCATTCCTGTTTTAAAAAAATTATATCCAAATAAAGAAGAATTTGGAGAGGCGGTTAAGAGACATTTAAACTTTTTTAATACCGAACCAACTTGGGGTTCACCAATTTTAGGAATTGCAATTGCTATGGAAGAAGAAAAAGCAAAAACTAAGCAAATACCAGGAGAGGCAATTACATCGTTAAAAACAGGATTGATGGGTCCATTAGCAGGAATTGGTGACACAATCGATTGGGGCACATTAAAAACAATCATTTATGGTATTGCTGTTACTTTCGCATCATCGGGTAATATATTAGGGGCATTTATTCCTTTGGTATTTACATGTTTAACTTTTATTATTGGTAGGTATTTAACGAATTTCGGTTATACTGTTGGAAAGGATTCAGTAAAATCTATATTACAACAGGGATGGATCAAGGAACTTATTTTTGGAACAAGTATTTTAGGATTATTCATGATGGGGGCATTAACAAGTAATTTTGTTAAAATAATAACACCATTATCTTTTGAAATAGCAAAAGGGCAAACGCTAGTTGTCCAAGAAATTTTAGATAGTATTGTACCAGGTTTACTACCTTTGTGTGCAGTGTTTGGTATTTATTATTTCTTAAAAAAAGGAAAAGTTAATTATGGAGTTTTAGCTATTGGAATTGTAGCTATTTGTTTAGTGGCTTCATTTGTGGGGGTTTTATAGGATGAAAAATGTAGTGATAGTAGGGGCAGGTAAGGAAGGAAAAGGAACATTTGGTGATATATTTTATGAAAATAAATGGAATATAACTTTTATTGATAAAGATGAAAACGTTATTAATTCATTAAACGAGAAGAATAGTTATATAGTTGAAGCCCTATATGAAAATTATAACGAAAAACATATTATTGATCATTATCATGCATATCTTATTGATGATTACACTAATAGTTATGAATCTATCCTTAATGCTGATGTTATCGTTTTGGCATTATATCCTGAAGATATAAAAGAAGCTTTAAGTAAATTGAAGTTTTCTTTACAAAAGAGAATAAAAAGTAATTATGAACAAAAATTAACAATTTTATGTGGAACAAATAAAAATCACATGATGTCAAAATTAGAAAATTTCTTATTAGATGATCTAAAAATCGAAAAGGAATGGTACTGTTCAAATGTTGCGCTACGGGACATGATTATTAGAAGAAGTTCTAATTCAGATGCAAAAGATGCTGTTCAATTAACTACGAAGATAGTACAAACGTTATTAATACAAAGTCCTGTCTATTTTGATGTTTCTAAATTTAAATGGTTTGAATTGAATAATAATTTGGAAATGATGAAAGATATTAAATTATTTACCTATAATTCACCGCATGCAGCATGTGCGTATGTTGGTTATAAGCACGGATATCAAACTATTGAAGAAGCGAGTAAAAATAAAGATATTAAAACAATTATGGAAGCTTGTGTTTTAGAAGCAAAAAAAGGTATTTTATCCTCGTTTGAAATTACAGCAGAAGAATTAGATGATTTTGTTGATGCACCGAAACCAAATGGAGAAGAAAGGGAATATATTACAAGAGTTGCATTGGATCCAATTAGAAAACTATCCAGAAATGATAGATTAACGGGAATAGCGATGATTTGTATGGAAAATAATATTGAATGTCCAAATTTGATTAAAGCAATTGCGTATGGCATGAGTTACGATTATAAAGAAGACATATCAGCAAAAAAGATTCAAAATCTTATCCTTGAAAAGGGAATTAAAAAGGCAATTAGCGATGTGATTGGTGTTGATGAAATGCATCCAATTATAAAGAAGATACAAAATGAATATTTAAAAATAAGATAAAATCCCGTTTTTGACAGTTAAGCGTGAAAACCGTTGATATCAGTGGCTTTCACGCTTTTTTAAATGTTGTATGGGATGGTTAATTCTCTATCTTTTTAATGTAATTATGTTCACTTCATCACGCGTTAAAAAACGATGATTTTCACTACTTTCTTTATTGAAACCATTAGAAATCAATAAAGTTGTCTTATTTTTTGTATGCTTTCCATTTACATAATTCTTACCTTTATCCTTCGTCTCAATCCCACCAATAAATGGTATTTTATAATAACCACCTAATGTATGCCCAGATAATTGTAATTGAATGGAGTACTGACTTATTTCTTTAAAATAATCAGGTTGATGAATAAGTGCTATTTTATAACTCTTTTCGTTGGTTTCGTTAATCAAACCAGAACAATCTCCTGTATTTTCTAAACCAATTAATTGAATAATATCTTCTTTATAATAGATATTTCTAACTTCATTATGCAATACTTCAAAACCAGCTTCTGTTAAAATATTTGAACAGGTAGAAGAATCATTTTGATCTTTATCTCCTAGTACTGCAAATTTTCCATAATGACTTTGAAGTTTCTTTAATACTTTTGAAACTTGATTGTTTTCAAAACTACTTTCATTAAAAATATCGCCCCCAAAAAGGATCATATCTAAGTTTTTAGCGTTTAAATCTTGAATAATACTGTTTAATCTTGTTAAATCGTTTTTTTCAGATAAATTCAAATCTGAAAGATATCCAATTGTAAACCCATTAAATTGTTTCGGTAATGAATTTTCTGTAAATGTTGTTTTTGTAATTGAACAGCGATCTTGGCTTTGTTCATACCATTGAAAAATACATAAAGCAACAAGAACACAAAGAACAATAAGAAATAGTTTTTTAAATTTCTTGATTAATTTTTTCATTATTTTTTATTCATAATAACAGGAATAATCATTGGATTTCTTTTTGTTTTACGATAAAAATATTGAGAAAGAACATCTCTTGTTGTATTTTTGATTTCACCAAAAGTTGTTTTTCCTGCAAGTAATTGACCTAAAGCTTGGCCGACTAAATTTTCAGCTTCACGAATCATTGGAAAACTATCTTTCATATAGACAAATCCACGAGAAATAATCACAGGTTTTGTAAGTAACTTTCCTTCATGTGAATCCATAGCAATTAAAACAGAAACCATACCATCTTCAGATAAGATTTGACGATCCCTTAAAACAGCAGTTGATAAACCTGAAAGATCATTACCATCAACATAAATATCATCTACATGAATTCTTGGTCCTAAACGAGCAGTTCCTTTATTAAGTAAAATTGTATCTCCATTACTTAAAACAAATGTATTTTCTTTAGGAACGCCTACTTCTTGAGAAAGTTCAGCATGAATTTTCAACATACGATATTCTCCATGCACTGGGAAGAAATATTTTGGTTTTGTAAGTAATAACATTAATTTTTGTTCTTCTTGACTTGCATGTCCCGAAGTATGCAAATTATTGAACGCTGTATTGACTAAAACTTTGGCACCTGCTCTAAATAAGCGGTTAACAACAACATTGATACTTGATGCATTTCCTGGAATTGGACTTGATGAAAAGACAACAGTATCTCCAGGTTTGATTTTAACGAATTTATGTGTTCCATTAGCAATACGACTTAACGCAGCCAAAGCTTCTCCTTGACTTCCTGTACATAGAATTAAGATTTCATTATCAGGTAATTTTTTTGCTTCATTATTACTGATAAAGAAAGAATCAGGTGCTTTAATATAACCCATTTGTCTTGATACTTGGATGTTATTTTCCATTGAACGACCAAAAACAAGAATTTTACGATTAAATTTAACTGCTGCTTCTACGATTTGTTGGACACGGTGAACATTGGAAGCAAAAGTTGCTACAATTAAACGTCCTTCAGTTTTTCTAAATTCTTCTTGAACAGCATATGCTACTTGCTTTTCACTTTTAGAAAAAGTAGGAACTTCAGCATTGGTAGAATCGCTTAATAATAAAGTAACATCAGTTTCACCTAAAAACGACATTTTTTGGAAATCAGCAGGATCTCCTACAGGTGTTAAATCAAACTTAAAGTCACCTGTTGAAACAATTCGTCCGTTAGGAGAATTAATAATAATTCCTAAACTTTCAGGAATAGAATGATTGGTTTTAAAGAAACCAATATTAAAATATTTAGTTTTTATTTGATATTCATCATCGATACGAATCAAGTGCGTTGCATTTGTTAAACGCTTTTCCTCTAACTTTCTTGTAATCATCGCACAAGCAAGGGGAGAAGCATAAATGAATGGTATTTTTACAACTTGTAGTAAAAAAGGAATTCCTCCAATATGATCTTCATGACCATGAGTAATCAATAATCCTCTAATTTTGTTTTCATTACGTTTTAAATAACTATAATCTGGAATGACATAATCAATACCAGGTAAACCTTCTTCAGCAAATTTTACCCCAGCATCAATAATGATAATTTCATTATCGTGTTCAACACAATACATATTTTTTCCAATTTCATTTAAACCACCTAAAGCATAAACTTTAGTATCGATTGTTTTATTATGTTTTGTATTTTTATAGTTTTTATGTGTTGATCTATGACGATTAAAATTTTTATTTTTTGTATTTTTATTGCCATTATATTTATTATGGATTGGCTTTTCTTGCATAAATGACCTCCTTATATTTTTTTGTTTTATTATAGCATAAACTTAAAATGTATTATAGACTATCAAAATGAAAAAAGTCAAATTATTATACCCAAAAATAAAAAAGATTCTCAAACGAGAATCTTAAATTTTTTTACATATAGCAATTGCTAGAGAATGAGGTCCAATATGACAAGAAACACTTAATGATAAAGGATCACAAATAATATTTTCACCTGGATAAAGTTCTTCAAGTTCTTTTTTTAATTCTAAAGCGGGTGCTTCATCATAAGTGTAAGCGACACAAATATGCACGTTATGATAGTCATCATCAAAGCGTTCTTTAATATCTTTAGCGATTGCTTCTTTCATGATTTTAGTTCCTCTAGCCATTGTTCTAGTTTTAGCGAAAGAATCTAATTTTTCACCTTGTATTTGTAAAATAGGTTTAATTTTTAACATCCCACCCAATAAAGCAGCAGCAGGGGTAATACGACCACCTTTTTTTAAATAATCAAGTGTATTAACAGTAATATAAATAGAAGCATTTAATTTATTTTCAGTTAAAATATCACAAATTTCTTGTCCTGATTTTCCTTGATCAGCTAATCTTTTAGCATCAATGACATCGTATTTTTGAGTAACAGAGATACGTTGACTGTCTACGACAAAAACACGATTATCGTATTCTTGTGCTAGCATCATAGCTGTTTGGCACGAACCACTTAATCCACTAGACATTGGAATATGAACGATTTCATCATAATCTTTTAAAATTTGATCCCATAATTCTTTAACGTTTCCTACAACAGGTTGAGAAGTAAAGATTTCTGCACCATTTAGTTGTTTTTCAAAGAATTCTTCATGAGTTAAATTTATATCTTCATAGTATGTTTGATCATCAATAGTAAAAGGCATTGGCAAAACAAAAATACCAAGTTCTTTTGCTTCTTTTTGACGAATACCTGCATTACTATCAGTCACAACTGCGACTTTTTTCATAATACCACTCCATTTCTAGTATAATCACAAGCACATAATAACAGTTATAGCGATAAAATTCAAATAATATAAGCATATCACTTGTAAAAAAAAAGAGTTTTGGCATAATATAATGGAGGTGAAATTATGGAAGTTATTACAAATGTACAATTTGATGAAGTTATTTCTAAAGGTGTTGTTGTGATTGATTTCTTTGCTAATTGGTGTGGACCATGCAAAATGTTAGCTCCTGTTTTAGAAGAAGTTGCTCAAGAGTTACCAAAAGTTACATTTGCAAAAGTAGATGTTGATCAAGATCCTTCATTAGCAGGAAGATATGGAATTCAATCTATTCCACTGGATTTATTAGGAAATGAGTATATGAGCAGTAGATAGTTCCTTTTCTAAG
>ENA-OPDE01000118-OPDE01000118.1-human-gut-metagenome-genome-assembly--contig:-NODE-118-length-54019-cov-5.883126_pt1 | contig 54019 bp, 69 predicted proteins | sample MGYA00241261_ERZ501502 | MGnify/ENA primary metagenome ERZ501502 (study PRJEB25962, sample SAMEA2042450) | human gut metagenome | biome: human gut; feature: human-associated habitat; material: faeces... | reverse complement strand
ATTTTGAGGAGGCAGCGGAGATCCTGACCGGGATTTTTGAACCGATTACTCTTCCGGAAGAAGTGATTGATACAGAAAGAAAGCGCATCAAGGCAGAAATCCGTGAGGAAGATGAGGAAAGCAGCCTTGCTTACTTTACAAAAAAGATTGCGTGGAAAAATACTTCATTAGAGCGGACAATTACCGGAAAGAAAAAAACATTAGATAAAATAAAAGGGAAACAGCTTCGTAAATTTCAAAAAGAAGTACTTTCTTCCAATAACATTTTCTTTTATATAAGCGGCAATTATCCAGAAACAGCAGTTGTAACTGTAACAAAGCTTATGGAAAATTACCCACTTACTGTAATGAAAAAAGAACGGAAGAATCTCGCTCCGGTTCCGAAACACTTTTTTGCAAGAAAGCCAAAAGTGTATGTGAAAAACAGTAAGAAAACGTGTGTCTGCTTTTCAGTAGACATTGATGCGTCAAATTATACATTAGCAGAGAAAAATCTGCTGTTTGATATTTTATTTGAGGGTGAGTTCTGTAAGATTCATCAGGAACTTTCAGAGAAAAAGGGTTATGTATATAGTTATGACCCATGTTTCCAGCATTATAATAATATCGGGCAGATGACACTCACTTATGAAGTGTTGCCAAAGCATCTTTATGATTCTGTGGAGACGGTTGTAGAAGTGTTGAAGTCCATGAAAGAGGGCATAACAGATGAACTTTCCTATGTTCTTCCTCATTATGTAGATAATGCGGGGTTCCTTTTAGATGATACGGAGGAATTTAACTGGGTGAGAGCTTATGAAGGACATATTCTTGACGTATACTATAAAGATATTGAGGAGCGAACGGAATCTTATCGCCGGGTTACAACAGAGCGGATGACAGAGATTTGCAGGGAAGTATTCAGGCAGAGTAATATCTTGCTGACGGTAAAGGGTAAGAAAAAAAAGGTGGATACTGAGCGGCTCGCAGAAATTCTTCGTGATGCGCTGTCTTGCAGATGAACGAGTTTTTAGACACGCACCGGATTGACCCGGAACGCTTCTTGGGATATAATAAAATCGTTTATGGAGGTGTAATGTTATGAGAGAAAATTCATGGCTTAGTTATACAGAAGAGGACGATAAGAATGTAGAAGTTCTCGCGCAAGAGTATAAAGAATTTTTAAGTAAATGTAAGACAGAACGTGAGTGTACACAGTATTTTATCCAAGAAGCGGAAAGTCACGGCTATCAGGATCTTAATAAACTGATTGCACAGGGAACCCGCTTAAAAGCAGGAGATAAAGTATATGGTGTCGGCATGGGTAAGACAATTGCTCTTTTCCAGATTGGAAAGCAGCCGCTTACCGAAGGAATGAATATCCTGTGCGCCCACATTGATTCTCCACGTCTTGACTTAAAGCAGAATCCATTATATGAAGATACCGAATTATCCTTTATGGATACGCATTATTATGGTGGAATTAAGAAGTATCAGTGGGTTGCACTTCCGCTTGCACTTCATGGTGTTGTGGCAAAGAAGGATGGAACGGTAGTGAATGTAAATATTGGTGAAGATCCTGCTGACCCAGTTGTTTATGTAACAGATTTGTTGATTCATTTAGCTGGAAAGCAGATGGAAAAGAAAGGCTCCGTTGTTGTGGAAGGTGAAAATCTGGATATCCTTGTCGGAAGCCGTCCTCTTGCAGGAGAAGAAAAAGATGCAGTGAAAGCGAATATTTTACGTCTTTTGAAAGAGAAATACCAGATGGAAGAGGAAGACTTCCTCTCCGCAGAAATCGAAGTGGTACCAGCAGGTCCAGCAAGAGACTGTGGACTTGACCGCAGCATGATCGCCGGTTATGGGCATGATGACAGAGTATGTGCTTACCCATCTTTTGCAGCCATGATGGAGGCAGGGCATGTGGATAGAACTTCCTGCTGTCTTTTAGTAGACAAAGAAGAAATCGGAAGTGTCGGAGCAACAGGTATGCAGTCCATGTTCTTTGAGAATACCGTTGCAGAGATTCTTGCTCTGATGGGACAGGATTCCAACTTAGCAGTAAGAAGAACCCTTGCCCGTTCCAGAATGCTTTCTTCCGATGTAAGTGCTGCTTACGACCCTGCTTATGCAGAAGCTTTTGAGAAGAAAAACTGTGCGTACTTTGGAAAAGGAATGGTTATTAATAAATATACCGGAGCAAGAGGTAAGTCCGGCTCTAACGATGCGAACGCAGAATATCTTGCAAGACTTCGACGTATTTTTGATGATAACAAGGTTGCGTTCCAGACCGCGGAACTTGGAAAGGTAGATTATGGCGGAGGTGGAACCATCGCTTATATCGCTGCCCTTTACGGCATGGAAGTTGTAGACAGCGGCGTGGCAGTATTGAGTATGCATGCTCCGTGGGAGATTATCAGCAAATCTGATTTATATGAGGCGAAAAAGGGATATGTTGCATTCCTGAAAAATGCATAACAGAATCAAAGACAAACATACTCTAAGTAATGTCTTAATAATTATAAAATATTGAAACTGGAGAAACATATGAATTGTCAGAACGCACAGTCCATGGTACTGAATTTTATTAATAATAAGTTAGATAAAGAAGAGACAAGGGCTTTTATCGAGCATGTCCGAGATTGTAAAGATTGCTGGGAAGAATTAGAAATATATTATGTGATGCTTGTTGGATTAAAGCAGCTCGATGAAGGAGAAGAACTGGCTGCGGATTTTAGGAAGAAGCTTCAGAATGAAGTAGAAAGTCGTTATGTAGAGATTGAAAGAGAAGCAAAGCGTAAACATATAGCGAAAATCATAACAATTCTTGTCACGGCGGCGATTTTAATATGGATGTTTGCGTATCTGATTTCTGCAATGTTGCTGTGATGTTTTATCCATTGCATTGTATCATTAGGGAAAAGAAATAAGAATGATACGATACATCAGCCTGCACTGAAGAAAGAAATGTCTGTATTCAGTTGTGGGCTGTTGTATTATTTTGCTGAATAATTATAAAGAAATTGAAAAATATGTTTATGTTATAATTGTTAAATTATGTATTTTCAGAACTTTTCAGCATTTGATTGTGTGATAAAATTCTGAGAGTACATAAATAAAGTTTAGGAGGAAAGAATGGCAGATAAAATTATGCTGTTGGACGGACACAGCCTGTTAAACCGGGCATTTTATGGGCTGCCGGATTTGACGAATGCCGAGGGAAAGCATACGAATGCGGTTCTTGGCTTTTTAAATATCATGCTTCGCTATGTCGAAGAGGAGAAGCCAACGCATCTTCTTGTGGCATTTGACCGGAAAGAACCGACCTTCCGTCATATAAAATATAAAGAATATAAAGGGACGAGAAAGCCAATGCCAGCGGAATTACATGAGCAGGTTCCGTTGATGAAGGAAGTTTTAAAGACAATGGAAATCCCGATTATCACGCAGGCAGGCATTGAGGCAGATGATATTTTGGGAACAATCGGAAAAGAAGCCGAGGAAGCTGGATTTGATGTGGCTATTGTATCTGGAGACCGGGATTTATTACAGCTTGCGACAAAAAAAGTAAAAATTAAGATTCCAAAGACCAAGGCCTCTGGTACGGTAACAGAGGACTATTATGAGGAAGATGTCCGCGAACTTTACGGCGTGAGCCCAACAGAATTTATTGATATGAAGGGGCTTATGGGCGATACTTCCGACAATATTCCAGGAGTTCCTGGTATCGGGGAAAAGACAGCCGCAAAGATTATTAAAGAGTACCATTCCATCGAGAATGCCCATGAGCATATCGAAGAAATCAAGCCTGCCCGCGCAAAAAATAATCTGCAGGAATACTATGAGCAGGCAATTATGAGCAAAGATCTTGCGACAATTAAAAAAGACTGCGATATTTCTTATGATTTTAAAGATGCAAAGATTGGAACACTTTTTACAAAGGATGCATACCAGTTATTTAAAGAGTTGGAATTAAAGAGCCTTTTTAAATATTTTGGGGAGGACGAAAAGGAAGAAGAGACTTTAGAAATTGTAAGTACTTTTGACCTGGGCGAAATAGAGAATGCATTTACTTCTATTAAAGAAGAGGGACAGGCAGCGCTTGGAATTATCGGTGTGAGTGGAAATTGTAAGGGGCTTTCTCTTACATGGAGGGATAATACAGTACTTGCCTTAGTGGGCGGCTTTGTGACAGAGGACTATTTAAAAGAAAAGATTACAGAGCTTTTAAAAGAAGGAACAGAGCTGATTGTCCTTGATTATAAAGCACTGTTACATTTTTCAGAAGAAGTGCGAGAGTATGAAAGCCAGATTCAGGATGTAGGTATACAGGCATATTTGTTAAATCCATTACAGTCTGCGTATGACTATGAGGATATTGCAAGAGATTACCTTCGTCAGATGCTTCCGTCAAGAAAAGAAGTCTGCGGAAAAAAAGCGTTAGAAGAAGTCTTTTCACAGGAAGAAGAGAAGACAGTGCAGATGGCAGCCTATCTTTCCTATGTGCCATTCCATGCTTATCCACTTGTACTTGAAAAGTTGAGAGAAGCCGAAATGGAAGAACTCTATCTTACGATTGAGCGTCCAACGGTTGCCACGCTTTACGATATGGAAAAGTACGGAATCACAGTAGAAAAGGATGCCTTAAAAGAATATGGTGACCAGCTTGTAGGACGTATTGAAGAGCTGGAAAAAAATATTTATGAGCAGGCAGGCAAGACATTTAATATCAATTCACCAAAGCAGCTTGGTGTCATCTTATTTGAAGATTTAAAGATGCCGTTTGCGAAAAAGACAAAAACAGGCTACTCCACGAGTGCGGATATTTTAGAGAAGCTGGCACCAGATTATCCGATTGTTTCTGACATTTTAGAATATCGTCAGCTTACAAAATTAAAGTCTACCTATGCGGATGGTCTGGCAGCCTTTATTCAGGAGGATGGAAAGATTCACAGTATTTTCCATCAGAAAGTAACGGCAACGGGAAGATTATCAAGTTCTGATCCAAACTTACAGAATATCCCGATTCGTATGCCACTTGGCAGGGCGATTCGAAAAGTATTTGTGCCAGATTCAGGTTATGTATTTGTCAGTGCAGATTACTCTCAGATTGAGCTTCGTGTGCTTGCACATATGGCAGGAGACACACATTTGATCGAAGCGTATCAGCATGGGGAAGATATCCATCGAATGACCGCTTCTCAGGTATTTGGTGTGCCGTTTGAGGAAGTCACTCCATTACTTAGAAGAAGTGCAAAGGCAGTAAACTTTGGTATTGTTTACGGTATCAGTGCGTTTGGTTTAAGTCAGGATTTAAAGATTTCGAGAAAAGAAGCGAGCGAATATATTGATAAATATTTTGCAACATATCCGGGAATTAAGACGTATCTTGACGGCAATGTAGCATTTGCCAAAAAGGAAGGCTATGTTAAGACGTTATATGGCCGTGTCCGTCCAATTCCAGAACTTTCTTCGAGTAACTTTATGCAGAGAAGTTTTGGCGAACGTGTGGCGATGAATTCTTCCATTCAGGGAACGGCTGCGGATATTATTAAGATCGCGATGATTCGTGTGAGTAAACGTCTGCAGGAAGAAAAGCTTGCTTCAAGACTTATTTTACAAATTCACGATGAACTTTTAATCGAGACAAAAGAGGATGAAGTAGAAGAAGTACGCAAGATATTAAAAGAAGAAATGATGGGAGCGGCAGACCTTAAAGTTCCGCTGTCTATTGATATTGAAGAAGGAAAGACCTGGTATGAAGCAAAATAAAGAGCAAAATAATATGAAAGTTGTCGGGATTACCGGCGGAGTTGGTTCCGGAAAAAGTGTGGTCATGAATATTTTAAAAGAAAAATACGGTGCGGAAGTGATTCTTGCCGATTTAGTGGCACATGATTTAATGGAGCCAGGCCAGCAGAATTATTTAGACATCGTGGAGGCATTTGGTGAGGGAATCCTTGCCCAAGATAAAACGATTGACCGGCCGGCATTGGCAAAAGTTGTTTTTGGAAATCAGGAACGACTCGCCCGTTTAAATGCGATTACACATCCGAATGTAAAAAAAGAGATTTTCCATCGGATCGAGGGGATAAAGGAAAAAGGAGAGGCTTCTTTCATTGCGGTGGAGGCGGCTCTCCTTTTAGAAGAAGGCTATCAGAATGATTTTGATATGATGTGGTATGTCTATGTAGATGAGGCAACTCGTATTGAGCGTCTAAAAGAAGGCCGGGGATATACCGAAGAAAAGTGCCGTGAAATTATGGCAAAACAGCTTCCAGAAGAAGTATTTCGGAAGGAATGTTCCACAGTAATTGATAACCATTTAGGAATCTCTGAAACGGAAAACCAGATAAAAACGGCAGTAGAGAGCCTGCTTTCTCTTTACTAACTCTTTACTAATAAGATAATTTAGTATATAATGGTTGGTAAATTTGAGCCAAAAGGATGGTAAACAGATGAATTTAGCGAGCATCGCCAGCGGTAGCAGCGGTAATTGTATATATGTAGGTAATGAAAAGTCCCATTTTCTTATTGATGCGGGAATCAGCAGAAAGAGAATTGTGGAGGGACTGACACAGATGGAAGTAGCACCGGAAACCATTCAGGGAATCTTCGTGACACACGAACATATGGACCATATCAGTGGTCTTGGTGTGTTCCTTAGAAAGTATCCCGTTCCAGTATTTGCTACAGCAAAAACCATTGATGAGATTTTAAGTACATCCTCTCTTGGAAAGGTCGATAAAAATCTTTTTGAGAGTATCACACCGGACAATCCGATTTACATGGATGGAATTAAAATAGAAGCATCCCGTATTCTTCACGATGCGGCAGACCCGGTCTGTTATACGGTAAGTGATACGGAATCAAAAGTCGGAGTAGCAACCGATTTTGGAACATATGATGAATATCTTGTAGAGAAGTTACAGGGCTGTGAGTCCTTACTGGTTGAGTCCAATCATGACTTAAACATGCTTATGGTTGGCCCGTATCCATATCCTCTCAAGAAGCGAATTATGGGGAATAAAGGGCATCTTTCAAACGAGAGAGCCGGACAGTTTTTGTCAAAAGTAATTGGAGAAGAGTGTAAACATATTTTTCTGGGGCATCTTAGTAAAGAGAATAACTATGGTGAACTGGCCTATGAGACGGTAAAGGTGGAGCTTTTATTACATAATATTGATCTTGATAAAGCGAACTTTACTTTGCAGGTAGCGAGCAGAACCGCACCTACTTGTATAATCTAGGGAAAAAAGAAAAAGAACTTGAGCAGTTAAATCGTAATTATATCTAGTAATTGCTTTGTATAATTACCTTAAATAATTTACACACATAAGGAGTATTAACCATGGAAGGAAAAAAGCTTAAGAAATCAATTATCACTGTACTCGGAAAAGATTCTGTTGGAATCATTGCAAAGGTTTGTACTTATCTTGCAAATAACAACGTGAATATTCTTGACATTAACCAGACAATTACCGGCGGTTTCTTCAACATGATGATGATTGTTGAGTCAGAAGAAGTAGTTAAGACTTTCCCTGTTATGGCAAGCGAGCTTGAACAGATTGGAGAGGAACTTGGTGTTAAGATTCAGGCGCAGCACCAGGAAATCTTTGAAATGATGCATCGTATCTAGGAGGCCCGCTATGTTAAACATAAATGAAGTAATTGAAACTAATAAGATGATTCATGAGATGAACCTTGATGTTCGTACTATTACAATGGGTATCAGCCTGTTAGACTGCGTCAGTGATTCTCTTGATGAAGTATGTGAGAATATTTACAACAAGATTACAACAAAAGCAAAGAATCTTGTAAAAGTAGGAAAGGAAATCGAGCAGGAGTTTGGTATCCCTATCGTAAATAAGCGTATTTCTATCACACCGATTGCTTTAGTAGGTGGTGCCTGCTGCAAAGGGCCAGAAGACTTTGTACGCATTGCAAAAGAGTTAGACCGCTGTGCAAAAGAAGTAGGCGTGAATTTTATCGGTGGATATTCTGCATTAGTTAACAAAGGAATGACAAAAGCAGACAAGTATCTTATCGAGTCTATTCCAGAAGCACTTTCTGTAACCGACAGAGTGTGCAGTTCCATCAATGTAGGTTCTACAAAGACAGGAATCAACATGGATGCAGTAAAGATGCTCGGTGAGATTATTCTTGAGACTTCCAGAAAAACAGCAGATAAAGACAGTATCGGTAATGCTAAGCTTGTTGTATTCACTAACGCACCAGACGATAATCCATTTATGGCAGGTGCATTCCACGGTGTGACAGAAGCAGATACTATCATCAATGTCGGAGTCAGCGGTCCTGGTGTTGTAAAACGTGCTCTTGAAAATGTTCGTGGTAAAGACTTCGAAGAACTTTGTGAGACAATTAAGAAGACAGCTTTCAAGGTTACCCGTGTAGGACAGCTTGTAGCAAAAGAAGCTTCTAAGCGTCTTGGCGTACCTTTTGGTATTATTGACTTATCTCTTGCGCCAACACCTGCAGTTGGCGACAGTGTTGGAGAAATCTTAGAAGAAATTGGTCTTGAATATGCCGGAGCACCAGGAACAACAGCAGCACTCGCTCTCTTAAATGACCAGGTAAAGAAGGGCGGCGTAATGGCTTCCTCTTACGTTGGTGGTTTAAGTGGTGCATTTATTCCAGTCAGTGAAGATCAGCGAATGATCGATGCAGTAGAGGCAGGAGCACTTACTTTAGAGAAGTTAGAAGCAATGACTTGTGTATGTTCTGTTGGACTTGATATGATCGCTATCCCGGGAGATACAAAGGCAACAACGATTTCCGGAATTATCGCAGACGAGATGGCACTTGGTATGGTAAATCAGAAGACAACAGCAGTCCGCATTATTCCTGTAATCGGTAAAGGCGTTGGTGATACGGTACAGTTTGGAGGACTTTTAGGTTATGCTCCAATTATGCCAGTGAATCAGTTTGACTGTTCCGCATTCGTAAACAGAGGCGGAAGAATCCCTGCACCAATCCATAGTTTTAAGAATTAAATAGTAACTTGTCGGAGACAAGATGGACGCTCCTAAAGGGAGACGATAGCTTGTATTTGTGATTCTATCACTGTGGGTTGAATGTTTACTTAACGGTTCACATTCAATTCTTGCTAAGAGGTCATAAATATAGGATATCGTCTCCCTTTGGGAGCTGTTTTTTGTTAAACGGGAATTATTAACTGGTCACTGCACATGGACGAGGTGACACCACATATCCATGAGCGTCATGCATTCGATGCCATAATCGACAGGAAATGTAGCTGGACAAAGTGACTTGACTGAGTAAATTGAAATGGAAATATGACGGAGAGTGTGATATGATTTGAATGGAAAAATATCACTTCAAGACGGTAGACATAATGATGATAATTTTGTTGGTAATTGTGTTGAGAAAGTGAATACAGAACTTAAAAATCTATCTGAAAGCAGAGAAATAGAAAAAATGTGGAATCAATTTTAGAGTAAAAATTGTTTCGTGGAAAATATCCAATACTGTGATGTTATAAAAACAATATCTACTCTGATATTAAATATATATAGTTAATAAAGAGAGGTGCATATGCTATGCCAGGTATACTCGTGGTTGAAGATGATGAAAATTTAAATCGTGGAATTACATTCTCACTGAAAAAATCCGGATATGAGGTTTTTTCAGCAGAATCAGTGAAAAAAGCGAAAAGAATTGCAAGTGATAATAATGTGGATGTTACCATTTGTGATGTGAATCTTCCGGATGGGAATGGACTGGAATTTGTAAGGTGGATGAGATGCAATTATAATACATACATTATTTGTCTTACAGCACTAGATCAGGAGATGGATCAGGTCATGGGATATGAAGCAGGGGCAGATGATTATATTACAAAGCCGTTTAGTCTTTCGGTACTTCTTTTGAAAATAGAAGCACATTTCCGTCGCAGACAGGAGAAAACGGAAGCCGGAAAGATGATTTCGGGAGATATCGTATTTATCGCAGGAGAAATGAAAGTCCTGATAAAGAGTCGTGAAATCAGTCTGACAAAAACGGAGTTGAAAATGCTGACTTTTTTTCTTCAGAATCCGAAACAGATTCTTTCAAAAACACAAATATTGGAAAATGTGTTTGATCTGGAAGGGGATTTTGTGGATGAAAATACAATCGCTGTCAATATCAGAAGACTCCGTGAGAAAATCGAAGACAATCCGGCTGCACCGGTCTATATAAAGAATATCAGAGGTCTTGGGTATATATGGAATCAGGAGGTAAGGCAGTGACAAAGAGATATCGCAAGAAGATCACAGTAGTGCTCTCCTTGGTATTACCTGTCATAGTATTGTTTGCAATATTAAATTGCTTTACCACGTATGTGTTTTATGAAGATTATAAATATAAAATGAATCTTATGACAGAGATTGCTGCAAAGGAAGAATTTTCCGGGCTGGATGCTGTTTCGGAATTGCTTAAGGATAAGGATATTGAAACTAACGAACAGGGAAGGCGATTATTGGAGCAATATGGATACTGGGGGAATAAAGGGAATGCATTTTATTCGCAATTCCGGCATCAGGTTATGGTGACCGGTGCTGTAAGCACTGTGATATGCGTGCTTCTTTTGACTTTTTTACTTTATTGGAAGAAAAAAGAAGATGCGTGTCATCAGAAAATTTTAGACCAGTTGGAAGAAATTCTGATCAGATTCCGTGAAAATAAATTTGATGATTTACTGAAAACGGAAAATCATGCAGAACTGGAAAAATTGAATGACCAGCTTGAAGCAATCGGACATCATATTCAGTTGCTAAAGGAAGAAGCACGGGCAGAAAAAGAGAGCACGAAAGAAATGGTTTCTGATATCTCTCACCAGTTAAAGACACCGGTTGCAGCTTTGGATACATGTTTTAGTGTGCTGATGCAGAATGACTTAAGTGCCACAGAACAGGAGGAGTTTCGTATCCGTTGTCGGAGTGCTCTGGATGGACTGGAGACATTATTGCAGTCGCTTCTTGAAATATCCAAGATGGAAACTGGACTGATTCAGATGAATAAGAAAAAACTTCCGCTTATGGATACTGTCATATCTGCTGTGAACCGCACTTATCCTAAAGCGGATGAGAAAGAAATTGAATTCGTTTTTGACTATGAAAAAGAGCTGGAAACATGCACGATTATGCAGGATAAAAGGTGGCTTGGTGAAGCTGTGATCAACGTTCTGGATAATGCGGTCAAGTACAGTCCGTGTGGTTCAAAAATATTTATCCGGTTACAAAAAAGAAACGATCTTGTAAGAATGGAAATTGAGGATCAGGGAATTGGTATTCCGCAGAATGAGTATCACAAAATTTTTCAACGATTTTACAGAGGAAGTTCCAAGGAGGTCATGGAAAAGAGTGGTACAGGAATCGGACTTTTTCTATCGAGAGAAATTATCGAAAAACACGCAGGTACGATTACGGTAACCTCCGGCAAAAAGAAAAAAGGAAGCACGTTTGTGATTCAATTACCATATGTTGGTTAAATTTTAAGTGAGCAGAAATCTTACAATTCTGTAAGATTTCTGCTCGTTTTTTGAAAGTGAAATGAAAGATTGTCCTGATACAATTTGGATGTAGGTTGAAAAATGACCAAATATATAAACAGGCAAAGAAAGCGTGCTGAAAAGGTACGCTTTACAGAATTGAAAAGGAGGCAACACATGAGTGTGATATTAGAAACCAAGCAGCTTTGTAAGTTTTATGGCGCAGGTGAGAATCAGGTCAAAGCGGTCAATCAGGTGGACATTCAGATTGAGCAGGGAGAATTTGTCGCAATTGTTGGAAAGTCAGGTTCCGGTAAAAGTACATTACTTCATATGCTTGGAGGGCTAGACACCCCGACAAAAGGCAGTGTTACTTTAGCAGGGAAAGATTTATACAGGATGAAGGAAGATGCCCTTGCTGTTTTCCGCAGAAGAAAAATCGGATTTGTTTTTCAGGCATTTAATCTGGTTTCATCTGTTAATGTCTGGGAAAATATTGTACTGCCACTGGGGCTGGATGGAAGAAAAGTGGATGAAGCGTATGTAAATGATATTATTGCAACTCTGGGGATTGAAAACCGGATTTATAATCTGCCAAATCAGTTATCCGGAGGACAGCAGCAGAGAGTAGCAATTGCAAGAGCACTGGTGAATCGTCCGGAAATTATATTTGCAGATGAGCCGACCGGAGGGGTTCAGTTAGTAGTATAACAATCACAAAAAAATAATATGAATGTTTTTGTCATGGTCAACACGGATTTCCTTGACAATGGAACGCCACAATTCACGCCTCTCCGGTATAGACAAAGAATCATACACACTTTCAAAATCCATTTTCAAAAAGTTTTTCAAATACGATAAATCCTTGACGGGTCGGGAATCCTCTGCATTTATTTTCTCAAGCTGCATCAGCAATTTTTCTCTATCAAGTTTGAACTCGTCCATTGTTATGAGGTCGTTCAAATATAGGTCTTTCAATTTCTGCATTTTTCCCTCAACACTCCGGCGTTTGGCATCAGTACGCAATGCCGGAAGATTTGCGACCTCGTATTCTGCAATATAGTTTTCCAGTTCCGGACGGATGCGTTCAAGGAGCATCTTTTCAAGGGTTGTCTCAAAGACGAGTTTTCGGTTCGGGCAGCGGTGCAGGTTCACACCCTGTCGGCAGCGGTACACACTGTATTTATATACGATTTGTGTTCCATCAGCACGGACACGACCTTTTGCACGTTGCTGACATCCACTCATGATATGGTCGCAGTCATCACACACAACGAGACCGCTGAAAATATAATCGTGCTTTTTCCCGCTCTTGATGTTGATTTTGAGAAGTCTCTGCACATCAAAGAAAAGGTCACGGTCGATGATTGCAGGACAATAATTTTTATTATCACGAAACTCACCGATGTATTTCGTATTTGTGAGCATATTTTTGAGACTGGCAGCAGAACGGACAAGTCCGAACTCACTCTCCATGTACCGGAGTGTCATGCTCAAGTTTCCGGTCTTGCGGTAGTATTGGAAGATAGCAACGGCGGTCGGAGCATCGTCATCCGGTACAAGGTGTTTATTTACAATCGTATATCCGAGAGGAGTTGAGCCGGAGAGAACCTCCCCGTTGTCAACCTTGTCATCGAACACACCGAGGATTCGGTCGGAATCATTTTGAGCCTCAAGTTCTGCCCATATCATTGAGTTATTAACGAAAGCACGACCGTGAGGGGTTGAGGTGTCAAAATAAGGCTGCTCAATGGCAGTCCATGAAACACCGTGCTTGTCAAGAATGTCCTGCGTGTTCAGATAATGACGGAGGTTTCTGAACCAACGGTCAAGACGGGTGAAAATAATGAGGTCAATTCTACCTGCACGGACATCATCAATGAGGCGTTGAAAGTCGTCTCGTTTCAATTTCTGTCCGGAGATTCCGTCATCAATGTATGTGTCAACGAGAATCATGTTCTCGTGACTGTCTATGTATTTTTGCCCTGTTGCTAATTGGTCACGCATGGAATCTCCGTCCTTGACCTGCTTGTCGGTCGAAACACGGATATAGATTGCCACACGGAGCAGGATTTTCTCAACAGGAGCGGTTGTTTTACGTCGCATTTTATCAACTCCATTCAAAAAAAAGGTATAAAAATAAAACCTATGCACAAGCACGGTTTTATGATAAAATGAGACTTGCGGGTGACATTTTATCGCCGTGCTTATACGGAGGTATATGTTGTCAAAGAGCGGTTTCCATTGGCGTGGAGGCTGCTCTTTTTTATTTACATTTCTATTCGTTCAAATGACGTTCCTTGACGATTTTTCTATATTTGCGACCGATAATGACGCAAATCACACCGACGGCAACAGCCACGATTCCACCGACAGGAACAGCAAGCAGCAGGAACAATCCTAAAAGTGCAAGGATAACACCGAGAACAATCATGAGTGTTCCACAAACATTATACATGCGGTCAGAGTATTCCTTTTTCTGCGGAATGGTATGAGGAGCATTTGCAAATGATTTTTGAGTTGCCGATGCTGACCTTTTTACAAGGTCAGATACACCGACGGTCGTTCTGCTATAAACTGCGTTGTATACTGCCTTTTTCGGGTCATTGACGATTCCCATTCCTTTTTTACCATAAAGGGGATTGACCGCCTTTTTGACCTGCCGTTTGACTTTTCCAGTCGTTCGTGCCTTGATGCTTTTCTTGACATTTGGTTTCCGGACACCGTATTTCATGAACGCACCTCCATTTCTATAACTTTTCGTTCTGTACACTTTCCTTGAGAAAGGAGGTGTGCAGGATGAAAATTCTCGTTTGGGAAATGAGAACCTCAAAAGGGTTCACATTGATGGAGTTATCGAAGAAATCCGGAATCGGAAAATCTACGATAAACAACATCGAAAACGGTAAGGTGTCGCCGACATTATTTCAACTTGAAATGATAGCGATTGCATTAGGCGTGAAAATCACCGACCTGTTTGAATCCGAATACAAATAATTGTATCACATTGCAGCGGGATTCCGACAGCAGGAGGAACGATTTCCACGATTATGGAAATCAACCTCGATATTTCCACAATGATGGAAATATATGATACACTGTAATCGGAAAGGGGGTGTTCCCCTTGAATTACAAAGAGGCTATTGTTGAAATAGTCGGGAAGATACAAAACGAATGCATCCTCAAGAGGATATATAAATTCGTGGCGTATCTATACACCCATGAGGCTGACAGTTGAAAAGACTGTCAGTCTTTTTCTTTATTATTTTGTGTGAACTCAATCGCTTTTTTCATTAAGCGGTCGAGTGCAGCGATGTCCTCGTCGCTCAACTCAAGCATGAATTTGAAAAGGTTTTTTCGTGCCTCGTCCTCACCCGCCATGATGCGGTCAATGCGTTCGATGAAATCATCGTCGCTGTCGATGAACATTTCTCCCTCACCAGTGGTCAACCACATATAATCAACACTGAACTCACGGCAGATAGATTTTGTCATGTGTTCGGAGAAAGACCTGCGACCGTTTTCTAAATCAGATACAGTCGACTTTCCAACACCTATACGCTGACCGAATTTCTCAAGGGTAAGGGATAAAGTCTTTCTTAATTCTTTGACACGTTCGCCTTGCGTCATACTGAATCACCTCCTCTGTTTTCTAAAGCATAACACCCAACGAAACAAAAATCAATAAAAAAGTTCGCAAAAAGGAAAAAGTGTATTGACAAAGTTCTGAAATAGGAATATGATGTACGCAAAGAGAACAACAGGGAGGTGAAAAGAAATGCCAAAACATGAAATTTCAAACGTAAGAACACGGGGAACTGGGGCGATTGAAAAACTCATTTTCTACAAAACGGAGGTTTCCGAACACCAAGAGATTAGAGTGAGAGCGGAATTCGAGGGAGACCCCGAACCGGAGCAAATCAAGCAGATTTCAGAGGTTGTCAAAAAGGCAGCGGAAGAAATAGGAAAGATTGTGGAGGAGTGGTGAAACACTCCTCCGAGAAAATCATTTCAAAGTGCGAATGTGTTGTGCAAAATCTTGTGTTTCAACACATGCCTTGATAGCTGATGCGAGAAGACGTTCAAATTCTTCTTTTGATAAATCAGAAACTTTTGAAAATTTGATGTCGCTATTTTCAAACGCACTTGCAATCGCACTTTTGAAAGTGTCATGATGAACCGCCATGTTGTCACCTCCTGTCATTTTGGAATGGTCGCACATTTATTATATGGCAGGAGATGCAACAGGACAAGCAAGAACATGAGGAACGGAAATGAGCAGAGTAGAGGAGTTGAACCAGTACATAAAAGGATTATTTGATTATTGGGATGGAAAAAACGATGATTTTGAACCTATTCCGATAACGAAAGAAGTCGACGACGAAATGCAGAGAGATTCATTTTATTAAAGCCGAAACGGGGCAACAGTCACCCCGTCAGCGTCCGGATGGCGACCGACGCTCTGACGATGGCAAGCCGAGAGACAGCGTCAGCGATACCGTGGGAAACATGGCAGCGGGTGGACTTGCTAAAAGGTTCACGGTTGGTCAACAGGTTTTCAATGATTTTTTAAGGTGAAAAGTCATAACACGGTAGACATAGCCGGAAAGCAGGTGGACGGGATGCAGAGACCGAGAGAACCACCAGTGCAGGAAATCACATAAAACACTATCAACAGAGGAGGTGTTGAATCATGACGAGAAACGAGAAAAAGACGGCAATCGAGAACATGGCAGAAAGATTCATGAATATTTCTGACCTTGAGGGAAAATCAATGGCAATCATGGTCATGTCTGCATACGCAGAGGGCAAGGCAGCAGGAAAAGTCGAGGAGCGTCGCAGATGGGAACAGAAAGAGGCGGTTGCAACGACCGCCTAACCGAACACGAAAACAACAGGCAAGAGCCTTTTTAATAGATTGGAGGTGCAGCAGGTGAGTGAACAGAACATCAAGAAATTTTATGAGACATTAGCGAGAATCATTTCTGAACGTGAGCAGGTGAAAATCACCGTGAGCGTCTCAAAGAAAGAAAAAGCAGCATAAAGACAAAAAAACGGATGACCGCTGCGAACGGTCATCCGTGTGTCAATCGGTGTCGATTGATATGTTTCAAACTAAGAATATTATATCAAATCTGACACGAAAAAGCAACTCAAAAACGACCGGAAAGGTCAGGAAAACAAAGGGTTTTCGGAGGTTTTGTCGTCCTTGTAATAGATACTAACAAGTCTACGAAAACATAACAGGAGGATTGTGTCAGATGGCAAGAAAAAGAGGGATGCAGTTTATCCCGTATGATTATGAGGCAACATATAACAAAGCGATGGAGGACATGCATGAATGGTTCATTGAGAACCTGTTCCAACATCGAAAGAAAGTGATATATGCACTCAAAGAGATAACAGCAGGAGACCAGTTTGAAATTGAGATATATCCACAGTTCCGGAGTATGGATGAAGTACCTCCGGAGGGGAGGACAATTAAGAAAGACAACAACAAGGCTCAAAAGAATCTGAATGACAAGAACGCAAGGAAATACGTTGAGAGGTTAATCAACGAGAATTTCAGCGACCGTGATATTTGGATGACATTGACCTATGATGACGCACACCTCCCGCCGGATGGGGATGTTGATGCAGCAATCAAGAATGTGCAAAAGTACATCCGACGCATCAACTATCAGAGGAAAAAGAGAGGTCTCCCGAATGCAAAATATGTCTATGTGACCGCATACAATCCGGATGCGGAAATCAGATGGCATCATCACATCGTCATGGATGGTGCTTTAGACATGGAGACGGTTGAATCCTGTTGGAAACAGTCAAGCAGGAATGAGGTTCGCAGGTTGCAGACAGATGAAAACGGTCTGTCCGGTATGGCGAACTATATCGTCGAAGAAAAGAACCGTGTTCCGTCGGAAAAGAGATGGAACAGTTCACAGGGATTGAGAGACCCACGAATCAAGGTCGTACACTCCAAACGTCCGGCAGCAGGAGGCAGCTATAAAAAAATAGGGTCATTTGTTGACGGTATGGTCAAAGATAGGGATTCAATACCGGAGATATTAAAAAAGTGGTATCCGGACATGGATTTCACGAACGCAAATGTGTACTACAACGATTTTAACTGCATGTTTTACATACATGCACGAATGAGGAAAAGGAGGCTACAAAGTGAAAAGACGGAAAAGACAGGCAAGACATGCAGGACGACGTGATGCGTTCCATTTGACAATGATTGCGGTATTGATGACGGTGTTGTGCTTGATGATAGTGAATATCAAAGAACCGGAGCAGACCGAGGAGGAGCAGTCGGAGACGACACATGCGGAAGTGGTACAGAATCCGGAAACAATCGTGCAGACAGCAGAGGAGACCGAAAACAAATACAAGGTTTTCGATGGTATGTCCGAGGACTGGGGGAGCGATGACCTTGAGGGATTCGTGCTTTATAAGTTACCGGAACAGTATGCGGATAAAGGCTATTTTCCGGAGAAAATGCAGATATACACAAGATGTCTATGCAAGCAAAATGACGTTCCCTATGCCCTTGTACTGGCAATCATTGAGCATGAATCCGGATATGAATTTGACAAGGTCGGAGACGGCGGGCAGTCAAAGGGATATATGCAGATATATGAGAAATGGCACACTGACCGGATGAAACGGTTGAACTGCACCGACCTCATGAACCCATATCAAAATGTGAGGGTCGGGATTGATTTCCTCTCATACCTGCTCAAGAAATACGGCACGGTGCAGGATGCACTTGCAGCGTATAACTACGGTGAAAAGGGTGCGAGGGAACATTTGTGGAGCAATGGCGTGTATGTCTATTCATACAACAGTGCAATCATGCAGAGAATGAAAGAGATTGAGGAGGTGGTCGGGAAATGAGTTTTGACTGGCGACCGGAATCAAAAGACAGGTATTTCAGAAAAGCCGAGGCAGCAGTCAAGGCAGCGGGATTTGATGACATCCTGCAAATCAGCAAAGAACAGTTTGCAATCACGAAAAGCACGGTCAAGGTGTATTTCAAGCCGATTCCGAGAGAGGGAAAGACCCGCCGATGGTGGGAGGCAAAGAAAAGCATCGCAGGGATGCAGGAAAAGTCCGGAGGACGTGACGAGTTCGGCAGAAAAAAGAAAACCATTTTTATTCATGCCTATATGGTTTTAGAAATGGAGGAGCAGGACAGGTGAGGGCAGGAGAAATCATTGAAAGAATCAGACACATGCTCAAGGTCAAGGACTGCAAACATGTATGTCTGTTCTGCGAATATTATGACATGTGCAAAGAGGAGGCGAAAGCGAATGAACATGAGATATGCAAAGAGAAGTGAGGACACGGAGCAAATCAACGTCGTGTCATGGGCGGGATGGAATATGAACCGTTATCCGGAATTAAAGTGGTTGTTCCATGTACCAAACGGAGGAAGTCGAAACAAGCAGGAGGCAGTCAAATTCAAACAGATGGGTGTCAAAGCGGGTGTTTCTGATTTGTGCCTCCCATATCCGAAAGGCTCATACTGCGGGTTATTCGTTGAAATGAAATTCGGGAACAACAGACAGCAGGACACGCAAAAAGAGTTCCTTGCGGATATGGCAGCAGCCGGACATTTTGTTGCAACCTGCTATTCAGCAGAGGAGGCAATCAAGGTCATTGAGGAATATCTGAATTTGTCGGATGCGGTACACATGGAGAGAAATCTGAACATGAGCATCCCGAACAACAGCATCCTCAAGGACGGGAAAATCAAGAATTGAGGAGAAAAGCGATGAAAGTATTGATTACGTTAGGTATTGCAGTGGTTGTCATGCTTGCGATGATATTTCTTGCGGTGATTTTATTCGTGGCAGCAGTTGCGGTCGATATAGCGTCCGAATTTATGGACTAAAAAATATAACAGGATAACAGGAGGAAACAACATGAGAATTATTGCAGTAATGTCACCAAAGGGAGGAATCGGAAAAACGACGACATCCGATTCAATCGCCTATATGTTGGGCGAGGAGCAAGGGAAAAGAGTGCTTGTGTTAGATGGAGACCCGCAGGGCGATACATCAAAGACGTTCGGGGTATTTGAACCAGACGGAATCGGAATGAGTGAGCTGCTTGAGAAACATGAATGTGTCGGCGGTACATACAAAACGGGTGATTTGATTCGCCCGACGGAATACTCACACGTTGACATCATTCCGGCGAACGGCTATCTCATGAAAACGGACATGAATTTGCTGCTCAAGTCAGAGGACAATCAAGTCACACGATTGCGTGAGGCGTTGGAGGAGGTAGCAGACGCATACGATTATTGCATTTGTGATTGTGGTCGACTGCTTGACATGGTGGTCATCAATATCCTCATATCGGCAGAGTTAATCATTGCACCCGTAAAGGTTGGAGGATATGAAATCGAGGCATTGCAGAACCTTGAGGAGCAGATTGAGGATTTGAGAGACATCAATCCGGATTTGAGAATCAAGGCACTCATGACCATGCGACAGAAAAACAAGACCTCTCTTGAGGTTGAGGAGTGGTTGAAAGCAGATTCCGGATTTGACATGTTTGTCACTCCGGTTCGCCGTTCCATCGTTGCGGAAAAATCAACAACGGCAATGATGCCACTCCCGAAATTTTCAAAGCGTGGAATCGTGTCTCAAGATTACAGATGCGTTGTGCATGAGTTACTAAAGGAAATGGAGGGGTAGGACATGAAAGAACATGATTGGGTGAAATTATATGCGGATGCAGATAAATTCATGAAAAAAGTCGGAGGCACTGATTTCAATGTCAAAACAAACATAAAATCCGAAAGATGGGGAGAGGCACTTGTGACGGTAGACATCCCAAAAAGAAACAATCCCATTGCAATAATGAGAATGGATGCGAATGAATATTGCAGCAGGTGCAAAGGGTTCAGACGAGACGGAAAATTATATCTCACATACATGTTGAGAATAGAGAAAATAAATGCGGAGGATTAAGCACATGGGAAACATCGTGAAAACAGCAAAATGCAGATTCTGCGGTCAAATGACGCAGATTGAGGCAGACGAAGAACTGACAGCGGCACAGGCAGAGGAACAGGCAACAATGACATGTAACTGCACCGAGGCGGTCGAGTATCAGAAAGAGAAACAGAGGAAAGAAAAGGCAATGATGAATGTGTCTGCCTTGTTTGGAGAGAACGCAGCACCGGACAAGAGATGCGGTGAGGGCATCGTGAACATCTTAAAGGCAGCAGTAGAGGAGATTTACACCGGAGGACTTGCGAAAGTCACATTGAACCTCCGAGGGGGGGGTCAAAGCATCAATTTCACAGAATGCAAAGGGTGAAATCAACGTCGAACGTACAGAGACAAAGAAACAGAAACTCACAGAGTAACAACAGGAGGTTGAACAGATGGCAGCAGGATTCAGCGTGAAAGACGCACTCAACAAGAACAGCAAAGCGGGGATTGATGAATCTCCGAGAGCGAGATTCCGGACAAAGGACATTTCAATTTTCAAGATGTACCGGAACGATATGAATTTTTACAGTGTAGAGCAGATTGAGGAACTGGCAGGAGACATCCTCATGTATGGGTTGAAACAGAACCTTGAACTCGTATATGCACCATGCGACAAGGGCGAATATAGAATCGTAGCAGGTGAAAGACGGTGGGAGGCTCTCAAGTACCTTGTGTCAAAGGGATATAAAGAATTTGAACTTGCAACCAGTAAATTGACAACGCCACAGGATGACGACGAGGAGCAGGTTGAAATCATTATTGCGAACGCATACCGTACAAAGACAACCTCCGACATGATTGAGGAGGAAACACGCCTCAAGACATCTCTTGAACGCATGAAAGCAGCGGGAAAGAAAATCAAGGGATATGACCTGCAATCCGGACGATTGAGGGATGTGATTTCCTCAATGCTGCATGTGAGCAAAACAAAGATTGCACAAATTGAGGCAGTCAACAACAATCTGATTCCGGAATGGAAAGAGGAACTCAAGGGAGAACGCCTCACATTTTCCGCAGCTTATGAATTGAGCGGAATGACAGCAGACGAGCAGCGGGAGGCACTGGGGAAATTCACAGAGACCGGAGAACTCACACACAAAGATGTGAAAGACATGAAAGCAGAAAAGGCAGCAGGGCAGCAGGTGTCAGAATCCGACACAGAGACAGAAAACGGCATGAACCCGCCGGAAGCGAGAGCGGGCGACGATTATGAGACACCGCATCCGGAGGGAATCACATCAATCTGTTATTCCTGCACCGAATATGAGACATGCAACGTCAAAACCGGAACATGTACCTCATGCGACCAGTACAAGAACCGTACAGAGGCATACAAGACCGACGAGCAGAGATATTCAGAGGAACAGGATGCAATCGACCGTGAGACAAAGAAAAAACTCCGTGAGATGGAGCAGGAGGAGAAGATGCAGAACCTCCCATCAGACACACAGGAGACCGGACAGAAAGTGCATCAGATACGCCTTGCAAAGTCTTATTTCGATGATGTGGCAAACGGAATCAAGACATTTGAACTCCGAAAGAATGACAGAGGATATAAAAAAGGCGACATCCTCGAAATGATGGAATTTGCAGACGGAAAGAATACCGGACGCATGGTCAGAGTGCTTGTGACATATATCCTTGAGGACTACACAGGAATTGAGGACGGATATTGCATCATGGCAACAAAACTCATGAAAGACGGTGAGGAACATGAGTTATAAACAGAGACACCCGTATTTGATGCAGATTGTATATATCATCAAATACAGATTGAAGAATTGGAGGAAATAAGTGAAAACAGTATATGTCAGAACAAAGACAAAAGACGAGGCAAGAAAGAGAGCGGAGTGGCTCTATATGATATTAAGGGATTGCACTCCGGTTATTGCAGATTTACACACATCAAAAGCACAGGTTGTGACTGAATCAATGGTCATCAAGTATGTTCCGGAAAACTACACAATGGACGGAATGCGATGCGACATTGCAATCGGGTTCGGGCAATTAGGAAAAATCATCGCAACAGGGAACGCTCGTGATGATTTGATGGACGAAAGAGAACTTGCAAAGTATATCGTTGACAATGAAACGATTTCAGAAAATGAAAATATCGAATGCAGGAGGTAAAAATCAATGAATGACATCAAAAGAGGCGAAATGTTCTATATCAGCAGAGGGGGGGCATCCTACAACGGGAGCGAACAGCACTCCGACCGTCCGGCGGTAGTTGTGAGCAATAACAAGAACAATGAGAACAGCAATGTTATTGAAATCGTATATATGACGACACAACCAAAAACAGACCTCCCGACACATGTGACAGTGAGGTCAACAGGGAGAATCAGCACGGTATTGTGTGAGCAGGTCTATTCGGTATCAACGGAGCGTGTAGGAACATACATCGGAGAGTGTACAGACAAGGAAATGGAGAACATCGACATTGCTCTCATGATTTCCTTGCAGCTTGACGGCAACATGAAAACCTCAAAGAAATACAATGAGACAATCAAAGAGCAGCAGGAGGAAATCAACAGTCTCAAGAAAGAAATTGAGATGTTGCAGCAGGAGCATGAGGACACAATCGCAGAGATTGAACAGGATGCAGCAGTCTATGTTGAGGAAAACAAGAAGATTGCAAACATGACACAGACAGAGGACACAATCAGATTGCAGACCGAAAGAGATACATACAAAACCATGTATGAACAGTTACTCAATAGATTAGTGAATGGAGGAGCAGCATGAACAAAAGCGAATTAAAAGCAATATTTATCAATGCAAAGGCGACAGGTGCAAAATACATCGGCGTGAGCATTCAGACAGAGGGCAGCAGTCAACCGGAAATCATCATCAATCCGAATGCGAATTTTGATGCAAAATTTGATTATTACATGGAGGCATACGATGACGATTTGATTCTGATTGCAGCAAAGGGGAAAAAGGACATCAGAATCACGGCAGCAGGGCAAGGAAACAGTTTCGAGGACATCGAGTGCCAGTTGATTGGAGAGCGGGGCAAAGGTTGGAGAGAACTCATTGCAGCAGCAATCGACAAAGCCTATGAGAATATGATTGCGAACACGCCTCCAACGACAGAGGAGGAAAAGACCCATTGTGAGATGATAAAAGAGGCGGTCAAAGGAATGTTCATCAATGAAAGCCGGACGGCAGCAGAGGCAGAGTTCATCAAGACGCACATTGTTGACTATGAGAAAATATTCGATGTGTGCATGAATGGTGATGACCTTGAGTTCAAAAAAGGACTTGTCAGATTGCAGAAAATGCAAAATGAATATGTTATGCAGCGGGAAAATGACTGATAGAGAAAAAGAGGCGTTCATCGGCGGGATAGAATTTGCGAGAGACTGGAATCTCGACATCCCGCCGGATGATTTGCGTTTATACGAGAGATTGATTCAAGAAAGGACAAAAAAAGAGAATGAACAAAGTCATATTGATGGGTAGGCTCACAAGAGACCCGAATGTAAGATATACACAGCAGAACGGTTCACAGGAATCCATGTGTGTGGCACGTTATACACTGGCAGTCGACCGGAGAGGTGCAAGAGACGGGCAACAGTCGGCAGATTTTATCTCATGCGTGGCATTTGGGAAAAACGGCGAGTTTGCGGAAAAATATCTGAAACAGGGAACAAAAATTGTTGTTACTGGCAGGATTCAGACAGGCTCATACACCAACAGAGACGGGCAAAAGGTATATACGACGGATGTTGTGATTGAGGAACAGGAATTTGCAGAAAGTAAGAAAGCAGCAGGAGAACAGGCAGAAAACGTCGGATATACAGACGCAGGAGACGGATTCATGAACATTCCGGACGACATCGACGGCGATTTGCCTTTTATGTAAGCGAAAAGGAGGGTTGTGATAATATGGGAATCTTAAAAGGCATAATTGACAGATTTCGGGCGATGGGAAAGACGGAAAATGAGATTTCGAGCATTGTTGAGGCAGCAGCAGACAAGGCGACAGTGAATCCGGATGTTACAAAGAATGAAAATCCACAAAAACCGGAAATCAAGGTCGAAACAACAGCAGAGGCGTTTGTTGAGGCGATATTGCGGACAGGCGTGACAATGAAACAGGCAAAAACGGCAATTTTGAAAATGAGCAGTTCACGAAATGCGGAAAATCGCAAAAACACGAATAACTGGCGTAAAATGCACGGTCTGCCTATGAGAAGAAAGCAGAAAGCGAGGAAAAAGCATGAAAGAGGAAAAGGAGCAGACGGTCATTGAAAAAACCTTGCTATATCTTGAGAATTATCGTGAAATGGAACGATATATCAATGAGGCGGTATCAGAGACCTCTCAAGTGCCGGATATAGGCAAATACAACATATCAGCAGAAAAGGCGTTCCTGCAATCGGTCAGAGAGTGCCGTGCAGAGACGGTCATTCTGTTTGAACACTTGAAAAAGGCTCTTGCATCGCTCAAGGAAGATGCAGAGGCAGCAGGTGAGGGGTACAAATACGACGCACTTGAGGCAGTCTATATCAAGGGCAAGACATACGAGGATATAGTGAGGGAGACAGGATGCGGACGCAACTCACCGAAAAAGTGGTGCAGGGTGATGATTCAGCGGTTGTCAATCAAGTTATTCGGTGCAAAAGCGATTGAAAATGATAAAAACGGAGTGAAAACAGGGTGAAATGAGGGTGAAAACAGGGGTAAAAAGTGGGTGAACAAAAGACAAAATAAACGTGATAATATGTTAGCGTGAACAGTTGAGACGAGCGATTGCAGATATGCAGTCGCTTTTTTCTTGCCTGTTTGCCCTCCTGTTATATGCGGGTGGGATATACACAGTCATGTGCATAACTGCCCGCCTCTTGTGGATAACACAGCAGGAGAATGATGCAAGAGAGGAGAACACAGATGCTTTTGAAATCATGCAGGTGTGGGAAGTTAATACCGCAGTCAATGAAGATGTGCGAGGAATGTGAGCAACGGCAGCAGTCGAGACACATGATATATAACAACACACGGCGAGACGAGAGAGCAGCAGAGTTCTATGTATCAAAGGAATGGCGGGCGATGCGAGAGCGTATCATTGAGGTCTATGACAACGTAGATATATACGCATTATATGTCGAGCATGAGTTGCTCACATGCAATCCGGTTCACCATATCATTGAACTTGAGGACGACTGGGAACAGCGTTTGAATCCGTTCAACCTCATACCTCTCAACCATAACACACACAACACAATCACTGCTTTATATAAGCAGAGCAAAGCAAGTATGAGAGCAACACAAAAACAGTTGAGGTCACTGATTGAGTACCACTTTCGAGAGGCAGGGGGATATAAAAAAGTTTTGTGCGATTCGTTTTTAGTCGCACCCCCTCTTTTGTTTGGAGAAAACTCCCCACGGGAATTTCAGTAGAAAGGTATATCCGAAAGAGGTGTCAGAATGTGACACAAAATACTGAAATGCTGACGGAAAGGAGGTTTGTTGCATCATGGCAGGACAGAGACAACCCACAGATTTGGTTGTAATGAACGGGCGAAAACACCTCACAAAAGCAGAAATTGAGGCACGGAAAAACGCCGAGGTCACAGCACCATGCGACAAAGTGAGACCTCCGTCATATTTGACACCGGAACAAAAGAAACAATTCCGGAAGATTGCGAAAGAATTACTCGAAATCAAACTGATTTCAAACCTTGATTGCGATGCATTGGCAAGGCTACTCATTGCACAAACGCAGTACATCGAAATCACGGAACAAATCAGAGAAACTCCATTGATGGAGGATGTTCCAGTCTATGAGACGAGGGAAAATCCGGACACAGGCGAAAAAGAACGTGTGCAGGTCGGTACAAGACAGGTCGTGAACGGAGAAAGAGAACGTCTCATGATAATTCAAGACCGCTGCATGAAACAGTGTAGGCAAGGAGCATCAGATTTCGGACTGACAGTTTCCTCCCGCTGCCGTTTGGTCGTACCGAAACCACAACAGCAAAAGCCGGAGAACAAATTTGCGAAATATGCAAATTAAGGCATGGCAAAAGCAGGAGAAACACAAGACCGCTGCACACAATACGCCCTTGATGTTGTATCGGGCAAGATAACAGCCGGAGAATATGTCCGTCTTGCATGTCAGAGACATCTTGACGACATCGAAAAATCGAAAGCAGCACCATACAAATACTATTTCGACGTTGAAAAGTCGAAGGAAATCATCAATTTCGCAGAGGAATTGACCATTGCAGAGGGTGAGGAAAATGAGCATGTGACGGCATATCCGTTCCAGTGTTTCATTTTAGGGTCACTCAATGGATGGAGAACAAAGGAAAAGTCATACAGACGATTCAGAACATCTTATGTGCAATTAGGACGACAGAACGGAAAATCGTTCATCAATGGTATTTTGGCGTGTTATTACGGCAATTTCGACGGGTACAAGTACGGAAAAATATTTTGTACGGCGACAAAGCAAGACCAGGCAAACATTGTTTTTGACGAGGTCGCAAAATTTATCAATTCCGACGAGGATTTGTCAGAGTGGTTCAAGGTTCACGACCACAACCACACGATTGACTGTCTGCTGACGCATTCGGAAATCAAAGCATTGTCCGGAGATACAAAGTCACTCGACGGACACCGTGCATATTTGGGAATCGTCGACGAGTACCACGCCCACAAAACAAACCAGATGTACAAACTGCTTGAGGGTGGTATCAAGAAACTCAAGTCGGCGTTGATTTCGGTTATTACAACAGCAGGATTCGACCTCAAGTCGCCGTGCTACAAGTTATATGAGTATTGCTGCAATCTACTCAAGGGCGTTTTCGAGAATGACAGTCAATTTGTGTATATCGCACAGATGGACGAACACGACGACAGGTACACGCCGGAAAACTGGATAAAAGCGAACCCGATTCTTGAGTTTGACCGAGACGCACTTGAGAACCTCATTCCGATTGCACACACTGCCCGTGATATGGGCGGGGAGGACTTGAGAGATTTCCTCGTAAAGCAGTTGAATATGTGGATGCAGTGGTCAAATTCGCTGTATATCAAGGACATTGCATCATGGAAAGCATGTGCAGTTTTGAAATCACTCAAGGATTTCAGAGGGTCAAAGTGCTATGTTGGCGTTGACTTGTCATCCGGAGGAGACTTGACATCAATCGCAATCGTGATTCCGTTCATGGTGGAGGACACGAAAAAATATTTTGTTCACACACATTCGTTCATCCCGTCCTCAAGGGTGGATGAACACATCAAGACTGACAAAGTACCATACGACGTATGGATTGAAAAAGGTCTTGTGACGGTAACGGAAACACTGGGAGGAATCAAGACAGATTACAAATACATCATCAGATACCTTGAGGATTTAGTGAGGGAATACAACCTCAAACCGCAGTTGATTTGTTACGACCCGCACAACGCATCGGCGTTCCTGTCAGACCTTGAGGCGATGGGATTCGATTCAATCTCTGTCACACAGACAGCAAAAGAATTGAACGATGCGACCGTTGATTTCAGACTTGAGATTCTTGCGGGCAATGTGGAGATTGAGGGAATGGAAGTCGGAAAAGAGGGCAACAAGATAGTTGTTCCGGTTGACAGCCTGCTTGTTTGGTCGATTGCGAATGCAAAGACCATTTCAAACAATTACGGTGAAATAAAGATTGACAAAGACATTACGACAGAACGAATCGACCCGATTGACGCTATCATCGACGCATGGAAACACGCAATGAAAGAGGAATACCGTCCGGATGTGAATGAAACTGTCAATGAATGGCTTGAGCAATATGAAAAATATATGAAGAAAGGCGGTGAGAAATAAATGAATCCGTTTCAGAGATTGGGAGTAAAAATTTCAAATTGGTGGAGAGGCGAACCACAGAACGACGGAGGGAAAATGACATTGAACTCACCGTCGTTCCTTGAGCGAATAGGACTGAAAAGAAAAAGGAAACCGACATCAGAGGTCACATATTTCACATGTCTCAAGATGCTGTCAGAAACCCTTGCAAAAATGCCTATCAAATATTATCAGAAAACGGACAAGGGAATCATTGAGGCAGAGGCGACAGATACATCAAAACTGCTCTCAAAAAGACCGAATCCGTTCATGACACCAACAACATTTTGGAACACGGTTGAAATCAACCGCAACCATTACGGAAACGGCTATGTGTATATGAGAAAGAAGTTTGACCGAAAGAAATTCGGCGGTGAAATAAAAATCGTTGATTTGTGGGTCATGCAGTCAAATTGTGTGCAGATAGTCGTTGATGATGCAGGGATATTCGCAGGAGTGGGGCGTTTGTGGTACGTCTACACAGACCCGACATCCGGTCGTCAATATGTGTTTAGTACAGACGAGGTGATGCATTTCAAGACATCATTCAGCTTTGACGGAATCACAGGACTACCAGTGCAACAGATATTGAGAGACACGGTTGCAGGTGCATCCGAATCACAGGCGTTTATGAATAACTTGTATGAGAGCGGTCTGACAGCAAAAGCGACGCTTGAATACACAGGAGAGTTGAACGAAAAGGCAAAAGAGGCACTTGTCAAATCGTTTGAGGAGTTCGGCAGCGGGGCAAAGAACACAGGAAAAATCCTACCTGTTCCGCTAGGAATGAAACTCACACCTCTTGACATCAAACTGACTGATTCACAGTTCTTTGAACTGAAAAAATATAACGCCTTGCAAATCGCCGGAGCGTTCGGAGTGAAACCGAATCAAATCAACGATTATTCAAAGTCGTCATATAGCAATAGCGAGATGCAGCAGTTATCATTCTACGTCGACACAGAACTGTTCATCATCAAGCAGTATGAGGAGGAAATCAATTTCAAAATGCTGCCGGATGAAGATACAGACGACGGATATTATTACAAATTCAACGAAAAGGTATTGTTCCGCACCGATTCAAAAACGCAGATGGAGTATTTGAGAAACGGTGTCAATGGAACGATTATCAAACCGAATGAGGCAAGACGTAAACTCGACATGGAAGATGCGGAGGGAGGCGATGTCCTACTTGCTAACGGTAGCATCGTACCGTTGACGATGGCGGGTGCAGCATATTTGAAAGGTGAATCCGAGCAGGAGAACACCGATGAACCGGAGCAACCGGAGGAAGAAACAGAGCCGGACACAGAGCAGCCGGACACAGCAACAGAACCGGACGAAACCGACACGGCAGAGGACGAGACTGACGAGGAGGGAGGTGAATAAGCATGGCAAAGAAAAGACGTTTTGATTTCACAAAGAAAAATAAACGCAGCGGAAAAGTTGAGAATGTCGGCTATTTGGATTTAGAGCAGGACGAGGAGCAGAGCAGATGTTCCTTGTATTTCTACGGTGACATTGTATCAGCGACATGGGAATCTATGTGGTATGAGGAGGACAGATGTCCGCAGGACATCGCAGATTTCCTCAACCAGTTAGATGGATATGAGGACATTGACATCTATTTCAATTCCGGCGGTGGAGATGTATTTGCAGGACTGGCAATCTACAACCAGTTAAAGCGATATGACGGACACAAAGTCGGATATGTTGACGGAATGGCTGCATCCATTGCATCAGTCATCATGTTTGCATGTGACGAACTGCATTTCGCAACAGGTGCTCAAGCAATGATTCACAAACCGTTATGCATGGCATACGGAAACGCAGACGATTTCAAGGCAGTCATAAAGCAGTTGAATCTCTGCGAGGATTCAATTCTTGATGTCTACATGGAACATGTGCAGGAGGGTGTCACAAGAGACAAAATTCAATCTCTCATGAGCAATGAGACATGGTTCGACAGTAAGAAGATGCAACAGTATTTCAATGTTGAAATCGAGGAAAAGGCAGCAGTTGCAGCGTGTGCATCTGACTTTTTCGAGAAATACAACAATATTCCGGAGGCACTCAAGGGAATCGACACAAAGGACATTGTCGATGCGGTAATTGCGGAATTGGAAAACCGGAACAATGCAGCAGCAGAGGCAGAGAAACAGAGAATCGAGGCAGAAAAGCAGCAGATTCTTGATGATTTATACCTTTATGGTATGTAAGAAATGGAGGACAGAAAGTCATGAATAAGGAATTACAGAAGTTATTAAAGCAGATTAACGACAAGAAAAATGAAGTCAAGAGCCTTGTGAACGATGGAAAACTCGACAAGGCAAGAGCAGCAAAGGAGGAACTCGTAGAATTACAGAACAGATTCGACCTCCTCTATGATTTGGACGAGGACGAGCAGGACGGCATCGAGAACAAGGTCAAGGATGGAACTGCAAAGCAGGTCGGCGGGGATGTCAAGCCGGACAAAAAGAACATCGTGAAATCATTTGTCAACATTGTCAAAGCCGGATTCCTGCACAAAGAGGCAGACGAGGCAGACATCAAGGTGTACAAGGATGCACTCACATCCGACACAACCGCAGGAAGTGAGGGAGAGGTCGGAATCGGCGTGACAATTCCGGAGGACATCAGAACAGACATCATCGAGTTGCGTCGTTCATCCGACAACCTTGAACAGTATGTCAATGTCGAGGGCGTAACAACTAAGACAGGAACACGAAACATTGAGGTTGATGCAGAATCAACACCATTTGACAATGTTGACGAGGCTGCGGATTTTCCGGAGATGGACGAACCGGAATTTTTACCGATTGAGTACAAGGTAAAGAAAAAGGGTGGAATCCTCAAGATGACAGCAGAGTTACTTGAGGACACAGCATCCAACATCATGGCATACATCAACAAATGGATTGCCAAGAAAACAAAGGCAACCCGTAACGCAATGATTCTCAAGGTACTCAACGAGATGACAAAAGGGAAAGAGGTCACAGTCGAGAACCTTGACAGCCTCAAGGACATTTTCAATGAGCAGTTAGACCCTGCAATCGCTGACAATGCAGTTGCTATCACAAATCAGAGCGGTTTCAACTACCTTGACAAGTTAAAGGATAAAGACGGCAACTATATTTTACAGAAAGACCCGACACAGCAGACAAAGGGAAAGATGCTTTTCGGTGAATATCCTATCATCAAATTATCAAAGAAAACTCTTGCATCCGAGAAGATTATGAACACCGATGGTCACACAATCGACGGGTACAAGCATCCTATTTTCTGCGGTGACTTAAAAGAGGCAGTCACACTCTTTGACAGAAACGTCCTCACAATCGACCTCAATGACAAAGGTGCGGGTTTATGGGATAAGGACATGACCGGAATCAAGGTGCGTGACCGATTCGATGTGCAGCCTGTTGACAAGGGAGCAGTCATCAAGGGTCAGATTACAGAAGTTATCAACGGGTAATATGGCAGCAGGGCGGTGAATCCGTCCTGCTATTGAAAGCAGGTGAGAACATGACGGATGAAGAAAAAGAGAAGTACAGAGGCGGTCTGATTGCTACATGCAAGACATATTGTCACATCGACTATGATGACGACATCGAAATCCTTGAATTGATGCTTGACACGACACTGGATGAAATGACGGAACTGATTCGGAATTTCGACCGGAACAACCTCACAAGCCGTCAAAAACTGCTTGCATTTATGTCCGTGAAAGAACTGTACGACAACCGTGACAAGTACCGGAGCGACACGAAAACGCTATCCGCTGCCGTTTCCTCCATGCTATTGAAAGAAATATACGGAGGTGCAGCAGAATGACAGGCAGAATCAAGATAATTCGCAAGACAACAAGTGTTGTTGACGGTAGACGACAGCAGGAGGAAAAGGAGTTTTTCTCATGTTGGTGTGATGTCAAGAGTTTGGGAACAAATGAAAAATACAATGCGTTGCAGATAGGTCTTGAGAACACAATCATGTTTGAAACGAGAGCCTGCGACAAGATGGAGGAAATCAGATTGAATCTGAAAGAGTTCTACGCAGTATATAAAGGCGTTGAGTTCAAGATATATGATGCGTGTCCGATGTTCACAGACGACAGGAAATATCAGTTGAAATGTAGAGCGGGAGCATAGTGTCATAATCTGACACCGGAGGTGATGCAGTGAAAATCGAAATGGAATTTCAAGGTTTGAAAGAACTCATGAAAGCATTTGAGGACGCAGCAAGCGACGAGGACATAAAAGAGGTCAATCAAAAGATTGTAAAGCAAAGCGAACCAGTTGTGAAAAACATCATGTCCGGCAAAATTCCGAAATCGGCAGACATCAAATTATCCGGTAGAGGTTTCGGTTCAAAGTCATCCGTGACATCACATGCAGCGGACAGCATACCGATGGGAGCAGTCAAAATGAAAGACACAGGAGCAACAGCAGATGTCGGATGGGAAAAGTCGGACAATAGCGAACACTTTTATGTGAAATTCATAAACTGGGGAACTATCTATCAACCGCCTCAAGAATTTATTTACGCAACAGGGCGTGAGGCAGATGCGGAACTGCAAAAAATCGCAGAACAGGAATATCAATCCTATTTAGACAACACATTGAAATGAGGTGAGAGCATGAGCAGCAGTCCGGACATCATCAAAGATGCATCCGACGCATTGAGACCTATATCAGACAGAGGAATCACTGTGATGCAAGGGTGGTATGACAAAGACATCCATGACAGACATGTGACATTGTGGGATTTGGGAGAAAATGACGAGAATTTTTCGGACGACAATGCAGAGGGAGTGACGTTGTCATTGCAGGTCACTATATTTTCGGAAAATGACGAGGTTGAACTGGCAAGGGAAATCAAGTCACTCATGAAAGAAAATAATTTTTCGTTTGATGGCAGGAACGGAGACGATTCCAAGCCGGAGGACGGAATCTATATGAAAGCACAAAGGTTTTCAAAGTTTTATGAAATGGAGGAATAGACATGAGCGAAACAGTAACACAGGTTAGCGAGACAGAACAGAAGATTGTTAGAAGTAGAACTTGCGGTTGTAGAGATTTCTACATCGCAAAACTCACACAGAACGATGCAAAAGCATACGTTGCAGAAACTCCGGTCAAACTGGCAAGAGCAATCAAAGCAAAGGTTGACGAAAAGTGGAGTTCTGAAAAGATTTACTCTGACGATGGAACAGAGGAAGTCATCAATTCCTATGAGGGAACAGAAATCGAACTTGAGGTCAATGCACTTGCACCACAGGACAGACAGATTCTTTTCGGTCAGTTATACGAGAACGGTTTTCTTGTAAAGACTGCGGATGACAAAGCACCGGAGGTCGCTGTCGGATGGAGAGAAAGAAAACTCAACGGAAAGTATGATTTCAAATGGTTATACGCCGGAAAGTTTGCAGAGGGCATCAGTGAGGAGGCGAGCACAAAAGAGGGCAAATTGTCTCCGACAACAAAGAGCATCAAGGGTTCATTCTATGAGAGAAGTCTTGACAATGCGTATGAGATTTCGGTCGACGAATCAAACCTCGTTTCCGGAGACACAAAGGCAGCAGAGGCAATCAAGGCATGGTTCAGCAAAGTGCAGGAGAAAAACGGCGGTTTAGGCTAATAAGAGGGCATATAACAGGAGGATAAATCATGAAAAGAAAAATTATAGTCAATAACAAAGAGTTTACAATGCCGAAAATGTCAATCGACACATACACGGAATATCTCGAACTTGCAGAGGTTATCGACGCAAAACAGAGATATTCAAAGCAGGACATTGAGGCGATGGGTCTTTTTATCTGCAAAGCATACGGAGACCAGTTCACCGTTGAGGAATTAAAGAATCCGGAGACCGGACTTGATGCAGCAGGTTTGATTCTTGAGTTCCAGTTCATCGACATGGGAATTGCAGACGAACTCACCAAGAGAATGGAGAACATCGAGAAAAATTTTCAGAGTGGCAAGTGATACCGGAAATCGAGGTCACTTGCAGAGGTGAGAGACTTTTCATCAATTCCGTAACGGTAGAACAGTATAAAAAATACATCAGTCTCATGGAAAAGAATGACACGGAGAAATTCTCCGGAGTGATGTTTTTCAACAAAAAGATAATGCAGGAGATGTTCGGGAATGAATTGTCGCTTGCAGCAGTTGGGGAGATTGATGCAGTTGAATTTCTGACGGCAATCAAGACGGTTCATTTCATCATGCAGAACATTGTTGCAGAGAAGATGTTGAGCATTGTCGAGGTTGAACAGGTAGAAAAAGAGGCATCCGCATTCGATGACTATGACCGTGAAAACGGATATGAGGACGAGGATGAACAACCGGAGGAAAATCAATGGAAAGTCTGCGGGGAAATTGTTGACCGTGTTGTGAAAATTGCGATTCGGCTATTGAAAAACTCATACAGTCAATGCATGAAAGAGAACATTGTCACGTTGTTGGACTACTTAAAATTTGAATTAGATACAATCAACGAAAATCAGTAAGAGAGGAGGCGACCGAATGGCTTATACAAGCGTCAAAATATCGGCAGATTCGAGCAGTTATCAATCACAAATGAAATCGGCAGCATCGCAGATGAAAGTCTTGTCTGCGGAATATACGACGGCAGCGACGAAAGCAAAGTTGTTCGGGTCAGAAACAGACAGCCTCAAGGCAAAAGCCGAATCGCTCACTCAAAAAATCACGGTGCAAAAGAACATCGTGCAGTTGAACAGTGAGCAGCAGGAGAAGTTGACAAAGAAACTGTCAGACCAAAAGACAAAGCAGGAGGAACTCAAAACAAAGATTGATGCTGCGAAAGAGGCTTATGAGAAATCAACGGCAGAGACCGGAAAGAACTCCGAGCAGTCAAAAGCACTCAAGGATGAACTCGACAAGTTAGAGAAAGAGTTCACCGCAAATGAGACAGCAATCGGAAAGACAGAGACCGCACTTGCAAATCAGACGGTAAAGACGGAAAAGTCAAAGACTGCCCTCATGAACATGGAGGCAGAACTGAAAAATGTTAATGACCAGCTAAAAGATAATAAACTTGAAAAATTTGCGACCGCTTGCGATACAGCGGGAACAAAGATGGAAAGTTTCGGAAAGAAAATGTCAGTTGTCTCTGCCGGAATTGCGGGTATTGGTGCAGCATCAATCAAAGCATTCACGGAACTCGACGAGGGTTATGACACAATAGTGACAAAGACCGGAGCAACCGGAGAGGCACTTGAGGGATTGACAAAGTCTGCGGATAATGTTTTCGGAACAATGCCGGAGGATATGTCAACGGTAGGAGAGGCAATCGGAGAAGTCAACACAAGATTCCATACAACCGGAACGGAACTTGAAAAGACCTCTAAACAGTTCATACAGTTTGCAACAATTAACGGAACAAACGTCACACAGTCAGTTGACCAAGTTGACAAAATCATGAAAGCGTGGAACGTCGATGCATCACAGACGGGAAATCTATTAGGATTGCTCACGGCAAAGGCACAGGAAACCGGAATCTCTGTTGATACATTAGAGGGATATGTCCTCGACAACAACGCACAATTCAAAGAAATGGGATTGTCATTGCCTCAAGCAATCAATTTGATGGCTCAATTCGACGCAAACGGTGTTGATTCAACTCAAGCAATGGCGGGTCTAAAAAAAGCATTGCAGAACGCCACATCAGAGGGAAAATCAATGGACGAGGCGTTGTCAGATACTATCGGCAGCATCAAGAACGCAAAGACAGAGACCGAGGCGATGCAGATTGCAACGGAATTGTTTGGAAAAAAAGGTGCTGCGGAAATGACAAAGGCAATTCGTGAGAACAGAATTGACCTCACCAGTCTTTCGTCATCAATGGAGGAATACGGTTCAACAGTCGAGGACACATACAACGGAACACTCGACCCGATTGACAATGCAAAGGTTGCGATGAACAACGCAAAACTGGCGTTGTCGACACTGGCATCCACAGCACAGACATCCGCAGCACCTATGATTGAAAAATTGACCGGAAAGATTCAAGAGTTGACACAATGGTTCACGTCGCTCTCTCCGGCACAGCAAGAAACAGTTCTCAAAGTTGGTCTTGTGGTCGCTGCTATCGGTCCGTTGTCAATCGGATTCGGAAAAGTGGCAAAGGGAATCTCTGACACGGTAACGACCGGACAGAAATTTGTGTCCGGAGCTGCAAAGATAATCGCAAAGATTACGGCAAAGACAGCAGCCACGGCAGCAGGAACGGCAGCAGATACGGCAGGAACGGCAGCCACGGCAACAACCGGAGGAATGACAGTGGCACAAACGGCACTCAATGCAGTTATGAACTTGTGTCCGATTATTTTGATTGTGACACTGATTGCCGGACTGATTGCAGCAGGTGTCGCCCTATATAAAAACTGGGATAAGGTCAAAGAAAAACTGTCCGAATTGTGGGGCAACATCAAAGAAAAATTCAATGCAATCAAAGAGACCATCACGGGAGCATTCACGAAAGCAAAAGAGGCGGTCACGAATAAGGTCAAGGAAATCGGTGACAACATAAAAAATAGCACAATAGGACAAGCTGCATCGAAAGTATTCAACGGCGTAAAGGACACGGTTCACAATGTCATGTCGGCAGCGACCGAAACGGCAAAGGAAAAACTGGGGAACATGAAAACCGCCTATGAAGAAAACGGAGGCGGTATCAAAGGCGTTGTTGCTGCCGGATGGGAGGGAATCAAAGGATATTATTCAGCAGGATTCACATTCGTTGATAATTTATCCGGAGGGAAACTCTCTGAAATCAAATCAAAATTCTCTGAAAAGACATCGGAAATCAAAACAAAGGTTTCCGAGGGTTGGGAGAACATGAAAACCACCGTCACCACAAAAATGACGGAATGGAAAACCAACGCATCAAACAAACTGAATGAAATAAAGACGAATTTCTCAACAAAGGTTTCAGACATCAAGTCAAATGTTTCAACAGGTTGGGAGAACATGAAAACCACCGTCACCACAAAAATGACGGAATGGAAAAATAATGCATCGAATAAATTGACGGAAATCAAATCCGGATTTTCCTCAAAGGTTTCGGAGATAAAAACGAAATGGTCGACGGATTTCACGAACATAAAGGACAAGGCAACCTCACTCATGGAGACAGCAAAGTCCAATGTTTCAACGAAACTCAATAATATGAAATCCGCATACAGTGAAAAAGGCGGGGGAATCAAGGGAATCGTGTCTGCTACGTTCACAGGCGTAAAGGACACAATGAACTCTCTCATGGGTACGGCGAACACTCTGACAGGCGGGAAACTTGACAGCATCAAATCGGCGTTCTCAAGCAAATTAGCGAGTGCAAAATCGACCGCATCGTCTGCGATGGAGAATATCAAATCATCATTCTCCTCAAAGATGGAATCCGCACACGGAGCGGTGACAGGTGCATTGTCAAGAATCAAATCGGCGTTCAATTTCAAATGGTCATTGCCACATTTGAACTTGCCACACATCAGCGTGTCCGGAGGCGTTGCACCGTTCGGAATTGGAGGAAAAGGTTCACTCCCGTCATTCTCGATTCAGTGGTACAAATCCGGTGGTATTATGACAAATCCGACCGTGTTCGGAATCAACGGCAACAGCCTCATGGTAGGAGGCGAGGCGGGTGACGAGGCAATCTTGCCACTTGCAGAGTTTTACAACAAATTAAACAGCATACTTGACAAGAAACTTGATGCAGTTCAGAAATCGCAAGTTGTATATGTGACAAATCACACATACATTGACGGCGACGAAATCGCAAGCAGAACCGTGTCAAAGGTAGATGCGGAAATGGTAACAAATAAACGAAAAGGGAGGTAAAACAGGGCGATGAAAATAAACGGAATAGACATCAGAAAATATGATGCAAAGCAGTTGACCGCCGATGTGCAGCCTCCCTCTTTTGCTAATTCATACGAATGGTTGACGGGTGCAGCACTGCCTACGGAATTTGAGACAGAGGTTCAGATGGGTCATTTGAAACTGTCAATATATTTCAAAGGCAAGGACAGGAACAACATCATCCGTGCTGCATCGGAGTTCATGAGTAATTTCACAAAGGCTTGCAAGATGGAACTTGACGGCTACAAAGGAACATATATCGGATTCATCACATCAAATGACTATGAAAAAAAGAATGTGAAACAGAGGTACGTTGTAAACCTTGAATTTGACGGTTTTTTTGTCGATGACGACCTCTCAATCACATTCGACGGGAAAACCTCTGCATCGTTCTATAAAGTGGGTACAAGAGACGCTCCGTGCATTGTAGAGGTATATGCAAAAAGTACATTGACGAATTACACAATCGCAGGACTGGGAGACGACGACATCATCATTGAGAGTTTAGCAGCAGGAAAGACGGTTGTGATAGACGCAAAGACCGGACTTGTGACAATCGACGGGGCAAATGCATTCGACAAGGTGAATATGTGGACGTTTCCGGTATTAAAGACCGGAGAAACAGCACTCACATTCTCCAACACAAAGGCGAGAGTGACTATCAGATACACGCCTATGTGGATTTAGGAGGTGAGAACATTGCAGATTTTTAATGACAAAAAGAAAAGAATCGGAACATTGTCCGGGTTCAAGAGCAGGGAAATCACCACGACACTGGATTCCGGAGACAAAGAGTTGTCGTTCAGTTATCCGGTAGCGGGAGCGTTGGTTGACTTGCTAAAAGAAGAATACTATATACGCACCAAAACGGACGAATTTGTTATCAAAGCAGTCGAAAAGGGTGAACAGTTCAACAAATACACAGCCGTCCTCAATGTGGAGGAATTGGAGGGAACGCCGTTCCCGTATGGCTTTGAAGCGAATGAACAAACAATCAAAGCGTGTCTTGAGTTTGCGTTCGAGGGTACGGGATGGCATGTCGGAACATGCACGGTAAAAAAGAAAAGAACTATTGACGAGCAGGAGAGCGTCACGGCATGGGATGTCCTGCAAAAGTGCCTCACAACATACCGCTGCGAGTGTATCATTCATTCACTGACAAAGACAATCGACATATATGACCGGATAGGCAGCGACAAAGGGTGCTATTTCATGGAGGGGTTGAACCTCCGGAAAATATCATTGAAATCGGACACATACGATTTTTACACAAGAATCTATCCGATAGGCAAGGACGGCATCACACCGGAGTGGCTGACCGGAAAAGATTACATCGACAATTTTCAGTATAGTTCCAAAATCAAGGCGTATGTTTGGAAAGACGAAAGATATACCAATACCACAAGTCTGATTGAGGATGCGACAGCAAAGATTGAGGAAATGTCAAGACCATACAAGGCATACACCGCAGAGGTGGTTGACCTTGCGAAAGCATCAGAGGAATACAAAGACATTCTCTCATACGGAATCGGAGATACAGTCACGCTTGTGTCAAAGAAAACGAGGACGAGGGAAAAGCAGAGGATTGTCAAAATCACAGAATATCCGGAATCACCGGAAAAGAACACGGTTGAGATTTCCAATGCGAGAAAGACATTCGCAGAGATTCAGAAAGAGGAGACGGCAGCAGCCACAGAGGAGGCGGTCTCCATCTCCAACAGGGCAACCAAGAAAGTCCTTGAGAACTATTCGACCACGGAGGAGATTGAAACCAAAATCACGGCATCGAAAGAGGCAGTCGAGGCAGGTGTTGCCTACACTCTGAAAAATTATTATACATCCGTGCAGATGGATTCCTTGATAAAAGCCACGAAAGAGGAGATTTCTCAAGAGGTAAAGCATGTTGAGGAAAACTCAATGCACAACTATGTTGTGAATGGAGATTTTTCAAACGGACTTGATGATAATTGGTACAACAGCAATGAGACGAACAATGCCGTGATGGATGTGTCCGGATTGGGAACGGTTGCGAAAATACTGAAAACATCCTCAAGCGGTTCGTATATACGGCAGAATTTAGGGAAAATACCTGCGGGAACATATCGTGTGAGATATAAGGCAGCAACAGCAGCAGGGTACGAAAGCACGGCAAGGGTGCAGGTGGGAGCGTTGGGAAGTTATTCAACAACATCATCCGGAGCGTTAAAGAGTAAAGAGTTCACAACGATTGAGCGTGAAATCACGGTATCAGAGGGAACGAAATACGTTTACATTTACGCATATACTCAAAATGCACCAGTGTACATTACAGATATTGAGGTGTTGGGTCTGTATTCGTTGTATGCGGATGCAAAAATTCAAGTGACTGCGGAGGAAATCACCTCCGAGGTCAACAAAAAGGTGAACGAGGATGATTTCGGAACACTTATCACACAGAATGCATACAATGTCCGAATTGCATTCAACAAAGGCAGTTCGTACATGCAGTTTGATTCGACCGCAATCACAATGTACACCGGAACGATTACGGATAACCAAAAAAGAACACGATTTGACTACAACGGAACTCATTTCTATCGTGACGGATATTATGTCGGGAAAATCGGAACGAACACTATGAAAGACAACGACAGTCAGAGAGGGCTTGTCTTTGATATAGAGAGCAACACCGCCTATATGTCATGGTCAAACAAAGAAAGTGCAAATGCAAGTGTGTACACAATGAAATGGTCGTACTGCACACAGCAGTGTGGAAATTACGAGGCGAACATGCTACATGCAGGGGCAGACATCAACATGCATTTCTTCACATTAAGGAATGTAAGTTTTGAGGATGGCTCAATAAGTGGAACGCTAACATTCAAACAACCTTTAGAAGTAGGCAGCGACGGGAAACTGACAAAGTGGTCAACGGCGACGCTTAAGTTCAAAAGAGGAATATTAGTGTCCGGAACATGGAGCAATGGATAAAACAGGAGGAAAAGAAATGCAGATGAATGACGAAAATATTCAGACGGAGGAAGTCAAACGAGCAGCAGAACCGGAGTATAAAATTCCGGAAGATGCTGCCGACAACTCAAGACCAAACGAAACAGCAGAGGTTGTGACGAGGGAATCAACAGAGGAGACAAACACAGAACTCTTGCAGAGTATTGACAAGAAACTTGACATGCTACTTGCAGCACAAACAGCGACACAGGCAGCAAAGGAGGAATAATCATGAATACACCGATTGCAGTAAGAATTGAATGTGCAAAGGGAGAAATCCTCAACGCTATGGAGACGATACAGAAAAGACATGCATTGCCTCCGTGCATCATGGACGGAGTTTTGTCCTCCGTACTGGCAGAGGTAAGGAGTGAGGCAAAGATTGAACTCATAAACTCAACAAATACAATGATGGCAGAAAAAAACGAGGAACTTGAAAAGGCAAAGAAAGCAGCAAAGAGAGTTCTGAAAACAGAACCGGACGAGGAACATCCGGAGCAGGATGAACCGGAGAATCCGGAGAAATAAGAAGTAAACACCGAGAGGAGGTGAGAGCATGGCAGCATTGACGAAACTGACAACGAACATCAATCTTGAAATGTCCGGAGACACTAAAAGATATTTAGTATCTGCAAAGCAGGGAGACAAGGCAACACGATTCATTGTCGCAAGGTTACTCAACAACGGTGAACCATACACAATCCCGACGGGTGCGAGAGCAGTCATCAACATTGCAAAACCGGACGGAAAACATGTATATAACACATGTTCATATTCCGGTTCGGATGTGACGGTCGAATTGACGAATCAAGCACTTGCAGCCTCCGGAACGGCGTATTGCGACATTGAAATCCGGACAAGCGATGATTCACAGGTTATTACATCCGCATCATTCACAATGGAGATTGAACCGTCACAGAGAAATGAAAATGCTATCTTGTCAGCGAATGAGTTCACAGACCTTGAGAACCGGATTGCAGGACACATCAAGAATATTGATGACACGGATGCAGCAGTCAAGAAAGCGGAATCCGCAAGAGTGGTCGCAGAGAATGAGAGAGTGAAAGCGGAATCCGCAAGGGAGACGGCAGAAAATAAACGACAGGAAAATGAGAACACCCGCATCCAACAGGAGCAGCAGAGGCAGCAGGACACCTCACAGGCGGTCAAGAATACGAATGATGCAACGGATGAATCCAAGAGGGCGACAACAGCCTGCAAAGAGGTCACAGAGCGGGCAGAGGACGCATTGCAGAATCAAGAGCAGCTTGAGGCGACATTGAACACGGCGACACAGATTCGACAGGATGTGTCACAGATGCAGACGGCAGTTGCAGAGGCAAAGAAACAGGTCGAGCAGGACAAAAAGGATATTGATGACACGATTCAAAATTCACTGCTTGCATCAGCAGAGAAAATCCTTGAGAGCGTGCAGGACTATTTCAACCGTGCAGAGGCGTTATATTCGAGCATGTATCTTGATTGTGACGGAGAAACGCCGTATCTGCGAACGGTGACACCAGTATTCATTGACGGAGCAACGCCACAGGTCAGAAATGCGAATGAGGGCGTTGATTTTGACGGAGGAACGCCGACCTCCCGACAATTAGCAGTATAATTCCATGATACTGGAAACAGACGGCGAAACGAACACAAAGGAGTGATTGTGTGATATATTCCATAATCACGGAGCAAAGGAGGTTGAACAATGGCAGCAATCAGACCATGCACCGGAACAACGGCAGACTGGAAAGCAGTTGAGGACACTCTGATTCTCAAGGAAAGAGAAATCGGAGTTGAGATTGACACATCCGGTCATTATCAAATCAGACAGGGAGATGGTAAAAAGAAATTCTTTGACCTGCCGATTATCGTCAACAATGCCCGCTATGAGGAAATACTGACATTGACACAGGGATATATGAACACCGTGAACAATTTCAGTAAGAACATGACAGAGGCGACGAACAGTGCAAACGGTGCAGCAACAACGGCAAACAATGCAGCGTCGACAGCAAGTGCAGCAGCAAAAGCGTGTCAAGGCATTGTGAACGGTCTCAACACTATGGTTGACACCGTCACAAAGAAATCATGTGTCCTCACGGTTGAGGATGGAATTTTGACGATAAGGGAGGCGTAAAAAATGGCAAGTGGAGACTTGATTGTAAAAGTAGCAGACAAAGACACACTCGACCGCACATATGCGAATACAAACGCTATACTGGCAGCAGTCGGGGAAGATGTAAGAATAAAGGGTGTAAAGCGTTACGGAATGAAAATCAACAAAAATGACAGCAATCCGGCGACACGATGCACATATCTTTTCGATGCGGTGGGAATGACACCCGCTGCGATGAATTATTCTGCCGGACGGTTCGATTTTGGAGACTGGGGAAACGTCTTTTTTGTAAAGAACAATTATCCGGCAATGGTCAAATATGACGGCACAGAAGATTATAAACTCGACCCGAACGACCACACAAAGAAAGCAGACGGAAAAACGGCATCCGATGTCTCAAACACGGCATACGGAGGAAATGCAATGAGTGTATTCGATGGCAGCGGTGACAAGGGCAAGATTTGGCTCTCACAGTTTGAAGTCGGAAACTATGAGTACATGATTATTTCAAACGTCCAGTACGATGAATCATATAACGATGACGCATATGTCAGAGAGGACGGTTCACATGCGGACAAACTCTATTTCCCGATGTTTGGCGGTTCGTATGATGGAACACGCATCCGCTCACTTGCAGGACAGGCACTCATGTATAACACAAACGCATCAACAGAGATTGCAAGAGCAAAGGCAAACGGTGCGGGATGGAATATCGGCTCATGGAGCAAACGAAACCTGTTGAATTGTATGCTCAAGATTATGTCAAAGACAGACAATTCACAGACTGCATTCGGACAGGGTCAGACATCCGGATATGTGAACGACGCATCACAGAATTACGGGCATCTTGCAACCGGAACACTCAAGGACAAAGGACAGTTTTTCGGATATAACGACACAACACATGAGGTCAAAGTGTTCTACACGGAAAAACCGTGGGGCAACCGTTGGGATAGAATCAACGGTCTGTTGATGGTAGGCGGTGAAATCCTTGCAAAGATGACACCACCGTACAATCTGACAGGAAAGGACTTTGAAAAGGTCGGAATCACATTCACATCATCCGGCAACGGTTATCAGAAAGGAACAAAGTCAAGCAGATTCGGACGCATTGTCAATTCAATAGGTGGCAGCAGTAGCACATACACATGTGACTATTTTTGGTGGAATGCCGGAATTACTGCGGTCGCCCTTGTCGGCGGTAGCTGTGGCAATGGCGAGTACTGCGGTGCGGATTGCTTGAATTTGCTCAATTCTGCGGGCGTTGCGAACTGGACCGTCGGTGCGTCCGTTTTCTTAGAACAGCCTATCGCTGCGTAAGCAGCAGGGGGAGGAACGGAGGGGGAACGCCTCCGCTATTCCCGCCGTTAGGCGGTGTGGTCGTTTTTAGAAAAATGAATATAGGGATATAGGGTGCGGTGTCGGGCGGTGTTCCTGCTCCCTGCGGTCGCCCTTGTCGGCGGTAACTGTAACAATGGCGAGAACTGCGGTGCGGATTACTTGAATTTGAACAATTCTGCGGGCAATGCGAACTGGAACATCGGTGCGTCCAATTTCTTCTCATATCGGAGCGTTTAATCAAATGCAGCCTATATCCCACGCCACAAGGCGAAAATCATTCCGGATATAGGGTCGGTTGAGTAAGCATCCGCACAAAAACCGATAGGAGATAAGAAAATACTATATGAGAAGTTACAACAACCTATATGAACCAATGTTACAAGACGACTACATAAAACAGTGTTTTATAAATGCATCCAAAAAGAAAAAGAACAGGAATGATGTGCGGGAGGTATTAGAGAACCTCGATGAACACACAGAACTCTTGAAAAAGATGTTGACAGAGGAGTTGTTCATTCCGGACTATCACAAACCGAGCATCATCAACGAGAGCAGCAGCAAGAAAACACGCCGTATATTGAAACCGCATTACAAATATGAGCAGGTTATTCATCATTGTGCAATAGGTCAGTTCAAACCGATTGTGATGAATGGATTGTATGAATTTTCATGCGGGAGCATTCCGGACAGGGGTGTTCATTACGGAAAGAAGTACATGAGAAAATGGCTTGATTCCTACGACGGAAAGAAATTCTTTGTTCTCAAGATGGATGTTCACCATTTCTTTGAATCCATAAACCGGAGAATCCTCAAAAGGAAACTCAAAGAGGTAATTCGAGATAAACGGTTTTATAGATTACTCTGCATACTGATTGAACATGACAAAATAGCACTCGTTGCAAAGATTTTGACGGATGCAGGTGTTGAGATAGATGCAGAGCAGACGAAAACGCTTGTCGGATGCATAGCATTTGACGACATCTCCGGAGCGTTGGAGATATTGCAGGAAATCGGCATCACAGGAGCGATGTTTGATGAACTGAAAGAAATTATTGAGGAGATGCGAAAAGGCGTTCCGTTGGGATATTTCACATCACAATGGTTCGGCAATTTTTACTTGAAAGCACTCGACCATTACATCAAAGAGGAACTCCATGCAGAGCATTACATGCGATATATGGACGACATGGTGATACTGGGAAAGAGCAAAAAGAAACTGCACAAAATACATGCAGCAATCGAAACATATCTGAATGACAATCTCGACCTTGAAATAAAAGGTGATTGGCAGGTGTTTAGATTTGAATATCCGGTATTTGATAAAGGCGGGAATCCGGTACTCGATAAAGACGGAAAGCAGGTCACAAAGGGTCGTATGCTTGATTTTATGGGATTTCAATTTCACCATGACCGGACAACCATCCGGAAATCAAACATTGAGGCTGCGAGACGTAAGGCAAACCATATCTCAAAGCAGGATAAAATCTCATGGTATAACGCATCGGTGATGTTGTCATATATGGGATTGTTCAAACACACGGACACATACAACTATTACATTGATTACATCAAACCAAAAATCAACGTCAAGAAACTCAAGAGGATAGTTTCAAAGCATAGCAGAAAGGAGAATGAACATGACAGACTGGAAAAAGGTGACAGGAACACAGCCGGACAAGCCGGAGGAGGTCGACAGGACATCGTCACCGTCAACGGTTTACCTGCGTAAGAACATCGAACAGGTGACAAGAGAGGTTGAGGGCAGCGACGGAAAGATGCAGACAGTGACCGAATGGCAGTACGACGAGAAAGAAATGACAGTCAAGGAATATGAGAACATGGCACTCATGAAGTCAGTCGTTGAGGAGAACACATCCGGAATCGTCGAATCAGTGACACAGTTTCAGAAAGATGCGGTCATTGACGAATACACACAGCAGTTGATTGAGGAGGGGTTGATTTAGTATGAAAATACTTGTTGAAAGTCTCAAAAGAATGTACAAAAAAGGCACTCTCACAAAGGAACAGATTTCCGAGCGTGTCGCAAAGGGCAGTATTTCAGCGGATGAATATGAATATATCACAGGAGAAAAATTCTCCGGCGGTGATACAGAATGAGTCCGCTTGAAATAATATCACGATTGTGCGATGTGACGGAAAATCTATCGGCAATCGTGAAAAAACAGCAAACAATCATTGAACAGTCGAAAATCGAGGAGACGGTCAGAGCGGAACTCCGGCAGGAGGTAGAGGAGACAGACAGGGAGATGGATGTTCTCGAATATCACATGCGGAAATATTGCGACACCGACGACATCGAGGCGACAGAGTTCGGAAAGGAGAATGCCGTTGACGATTGAAATATCCCTGTTGCTCTCCGGAGTATCTGTTGCATGTGCAATCTTTTTCGGAATCTGCTCAAAGCAGAGAAATGAGAAGAAAGACACGCAGGAAGAGACGGAACAGAGAGCAACAACCGACACAATGGTGATGGTGAAACTTGAGAACATCGCAGACGACCTCAAAGACATCAAACGGGAATCGAGAGAGAACCGTGAGGAGATGAAAACATTGAGAGAGCGTGTTGTCATTGTGGAACAGTCACTCAAGAGTTATCACAAGAGACTGGACGGAGAACAGCATTCCGACCGATAACAGGAGGGCAGGAAACGGGCAAGAATCAACCTCACAGAAAAGAGGCAATACATGAGAATGACAGAACAGGAACGACGCATCAGAATCCGGCATCTGAAAAGAATGTACCGGATAAGAGAGCGAAAAGAGAGACATGACAAAAAGGTGTCCGGTCTGTTCATGAAACGTGTTGTATTCACTTTGATTCTTGCAGCATTTATCTTTACAGTCGTGATGATATTTGTGTTTTTGCGGATGGGTTCAGAACCGTCGACACTGATTGAGAATGTATTCAGATTTCTTTCAGTTGAGGGCGGTGCAATGGCACTCATTAAGTCCGTGAAAACGGTCAAGGGAACAAAGTCAAACGGAGAAATACAACACAATGACGAACCGGAACAGGATGACGAGGAGGTACAAGGATGAAATACATCGTCGAGAATTGGTTTGTGATTGTGGGTCTGATTGCGGTATGTGCAGCGGGAGGATATGCAGTATATGTTTTCGTGAAAATGCCGTCAGACAAGCAGTTGAACAAAGTGAGAGAATGGCTGCTCTATGCAGTCACAAAGGCAGAAAAAGAACTGGGAGGCGGTACAGGTCAAATCAAGCTGCGTTATGTATATGACATGTTTGTTGCAAGGTTTGCGTGGCTTGCGAGAGTGATTTCTTTTGAGGCTTTTTCGATGATGGTCGACGAGGCACTTGAGAGAATGAAAAAGATGCTTGAGAGCAACAAAGCGATGCAGACGCTTGTGAGCGGTGAGGCAGGTGAGGTCAATGAGTAAAATCGTAGACTTTTTCATGCAGAACGCAAGGACAATCGGGATTGTGTACGTTGTGGGTGCGGTCGTCGTATTTTTAGCGATGACAGCGTTTTACATTTGGGTCGACAGGGCAAGCAAAAAGGAACAGGAACTTTACTATGACGAATATTATTATCCGGATGACAAATTTGCGGAAAGAATGTCGGTGGTAGTATGGTTCATTCTTTCATTGGGATGTGCGATTTTATGGGTTGGTATTCCGTTACTGATTTGCGGGTTGATTGTGTACACAGAACTTGAGGAACATTGTCCGGAACTTATGGGAGACATGACGGACAGAAACACAGAAGAATTTGACAAGGAGGAAAACAAATGATTTCAAATTGCGGACATGATGAAAATAACAGATACAGCGGAGGAAAGGCAGGAGACCAGACAGGTACAGAGTGGAGGGTTATAAATTGGTATAACAGACCGTGGAAATGCGTCCTCCGTCATCCGGATGCAAAGGTCAGAAAAATGATTGCGAGCATGGCAAAGGCAGCAGCAGTCAACAATAAAATCGGATATGACCAGTCAGAGAGATACACATTTTGGGAGCATCTCAAGGCATCGAATTACGACCCTGCACAAATCACGATTGCGTGTGAGGCAGATTGTTCATCCGGTGTCGCTGCAATCGTAAAGGGTGCAGGTTACAGACTGGGAAATGAGAAAATGAAGAATGTGAGCATTTATCTCTATACCGGAAACATGAGAGCGGGTCTCAAGGCAGCAGGATTCGAGGTGTTGACAGATAGCAAATATCTGACATCGGATGCGTATTTGCTTGAGGGAGACATCACCCTCAATGACAATGCTCACGTTGCAGTGAACCTCACGGACGGAGCAAAGTCATCCGGAACAGGTGCATCCAACACAACAACAGTCAAGAGCAATGCAAAGGTCGACGTTGCACACGGGTTCAACAAGAGCCTTGCAGGAACTTACAAGGTGACTGCATCCGGATTGAATCTTCGTGCGGGAGCAGGAACAGGAAAGTCAATCCTTGCGGTGATGAAAAACGGTGAGAAAGTCCAGTGCTATGGATATTATAACGATTGCAACGGTGTGAAATGGTTGTATGTGGTTTACAAGAACATCGTCGGATATGCGTCAAGCAAGTATTTGAGCAAATAGGAGGAAAAATCATGTTATACTATTTAGGCAAAGGAACAGAGTTCAAGAAAGAGGACTGCAAAGAGTACAAGACCATTGAGGGAGCAATGAAAGCAGCAGCAAAGGACGAGAGTTTTGTTGTGTGGGATGAAAACGGAAACCTCATCGGCTCACTCACGGACAATGTTCCGGAGGGAGCATTGCAGACAAATCCGGACGGCAGCGTCAACACATACGATGCAGACGGAAACAAGGTTGGAACAGTCGATGCAGAAACCGTTGAGAAAATGACAACATTTGAGAGCGACGAGGATGCAGCAGGGCAGCAGGAGGACGCAGAGGACGGGGGAACAGTCTCAAACGATGCAGAGACGACAAATCCTCCGTCTGAACCGGAAACGGGCGAGAATGGGGCAAATACAGAGCCACAGGACACAGAGGACGAGCCGGAGGACAAAGTCATCATCCCGCAGGGAAAAATGAAAGTGACGGTCATTTGCGACGGCTCACTCAATATCAGACGTTCCGCAGCGTGGGGCAATGAGAACATCTGCGGTCGTGCTATCAGAGGACAGTCATATTATGTGAAAGAGATTCATGTTGTGGACGGAAAGAAGATGGTCAGAACAATCGGAGACCTTTATCTCTCCGGAGAATCCGAGCATGTACAGTTTGAACAGTTATAAAAGCATACAGACAAAAAAGAGGACGGCATCCGGAAACGGGCGTCGTCCTTGTGTTATAATGGATTTATGAACGTGCTTGAATTTTGGCAATCAACGCATCCTGCAAAACTTTTGAATAGTTGATACCGTAATTTTCACATGCAGTATTGAGCCATGCAGGAATACTCAAAGTTTTCTTGACTGCCTTGTCATTGTACGCACGGGCGTATTCGTCGAGGTTGACACAAATCAAATTGACAAGTGCTGCATCCTCGTCCTTTTCAACTGCATCAAGAGGGGTCGGAGCGGGAAGAACATCACCATCACGCAAGGATGTGAATAAATACTGACCGCAAGCCTCTTGAGCCATTGCGAAAGCGTCCGCAAGGTTATCTCCGTAAGTTGCTAAATCATTGAGGTCGGGGAAAATAACTGAATATTTCCCGTCGCCCTCCGGATAAAAAACAGCAGGATAAATATAATTCATGATAACGCTCCTTTCTTTAATGGGTGGCAGGTCTCATTTGAGACCCGCCTGTTTGAGTATGGAGTTGACAACCCTTTGAGGAATGTCGCCTCGATGATTTGGGATTGTAACTTTTCCCGTTTTGGTTGGGTGTTTGTATTGGTGATGTGAACCTCTCACATCTACTAACTCCCATCCGTCATTGAGGACTATTTTTTCAATTTCTCGAAATCTCATTTGTATTGTTTCCTCCTTACAAGTATATAATAACACGTATTTTACGTAATGTCAATAAAAATATACGTAAAATACGTAAAAAATAACAGAGATTTTCATACTACTAAATTGAACCTACCGACAGGAAATCTTGATTCTAAGACCAGTGATGAGGTAATCGCTCTGCTTAAGATGACAGCAAAAAAATATGGACAGACAATTGTAATGATTACCCATGATGACGAAATTGCACAGGTCGCTGACCGTATTCTGGTGATTGAGGACGGACAGGTGGTGGATTTCAGATGAAGACAATAAGCAGGATTGCATATAGCAATGACAAAAGGAACAGGACAAGAAGTATACTGATCATGATGGCAATCTGTCTGACCACGATGCTGCTTGTTATCATCAGTACTGTGGGAAATGGGGTAATTCATTTACAGAAAAGTCAGGCGGCAGGATCATATGGAAGCAATTATGGTCTGTTTGTTTCCGCAGACGGATCGCAGTTAAAAGAAGTAAACCGCCGTGCGGAAATAGATGCTACAGGCACTATGTGCACCGAAGGTATCATAAAAGGCAATGAAAAAGGCGGGTTTGTCTGCATGGATGAGACTGCAAGAAAAATGCTTCCTTATAATAAAGAATATGAGTTGAAGGAAGGAAAGTATCCGGAAAAAATGCAGGAAATTGCCGCAGGAAGAGCATTTTTTCGTGCAATGGGGTATGGTGATGTAAAGATCGGAGATACGGTTACACTGGATTACCGCGCAGGGATGCAGTCAGAATATAAGCCGGAAGAATTTGTTGTCAGCGGAATCCTATATGATCGGGATGAGTATACCATCGAGGCATCTTATGTTGCTTTCGGGTCACAGGAGTTTTATGATGAGCACGTCGCAGAGAATGACAGACAGTATAATATTTATTTTACTTTAAATGATTCTGCAAATGTATCTATGAATAATATTGATTCGGTTATAAAGCAGATTGCAGCAGCTTGTGGGATCGAAGAAAAAAACGTTATAGTCAATGATCTCTATTTGCAATGGGTCTTGCAGCCGAGTTATGAAACGATTGCGGTATGCGGGGTTTTGATTCTTGCAATTGTACTTTTCTCTGTTGTGGTCATTTATAATATTTTTCAGGTCGGTATTGCCAACAAGATACAGGAGTATGGAAAAATCAAGGCTCTGGGAGCGACAAAAAAGCAGATGAAACAACTGATCTTCAGAGAGGGCATTTTTTTGACAATTTCTTCAATACCAGTTGGATTGCTTCTTGGTTTTCTGATTGCAAAATGCGGTTTTAACTGGCTGGTAGAACAGGGAAACCTTGTATCAACCCAAACTGGTTCTATGGGAGTCCAAAATCAGCAGGTGTCACTGTTTTCCCTGCCTGTTATGCTTCTATGTATTTTCGTATCATTTCTTACCGTTGCTTTGGCACTGCGTAAACCAATGAAAATTGTTTCACGGATTTCACCTATCGAAGCAACAAGGTATTTAGAAAATGCAGAAACACAAAAAAAAGGAAAAAGAAATGGCAGAAAAAAATATTAATAAATATAGTATTACAGAAAATGTTACAAAAGAATTTGAAATAGTAAGAGCAAAAACAGATGCAGAATTAAGATATTTAGAAATGAAAGGTAGAAATATTGATATATATCAAACAATAGCATCATATATAATATTTGACACACCATTTCATAAAAAAATCAAAAATAAATCTTGCCAATATAATCAATGTGATTTATGGAAATATGGTATTTCAGGAGATTTGCCAATAATCACAATAACTATAAAATATTTGAATGATGTATATGTAATAAAAGAAGTTTTAAAAATGTATGAATATCTCCGTACTAAGAATTTAAAGACAGAATTAGTAATTATAGATGAAGAAAAATATAGTTATGAAAATTATCTAAAAAATGAAATAGAAAATGCTATTCAAAACAGTCAATTAGCATATTTGAAAAATATATTTGGAGGTATATTTACTTTATCAAGAGCAGAAATGAATCAACAAGATTTAGAAATGATAAAATTTATATCAATTTTTGTTATTGATGCACATCTAGGAAACTTAGAAAATATTATTAAAGACAAGGAAACAGAAATAATTGATAATTATAAAATTGTAGAACAAAATATGATTTCTGAAAACATTGAAGATGATTCAAATGAAATTGATTTATTAGCAAATACTGATGAATTAAAGTATTATAATGGATATGGAGCATTTTCAAAAGATGGAAAAGAGTATATTATAAAAATTAATAAAAATCAAAAAACACCAACAACATGGAGTCATATTATTGCAAATGAAAAGTTTGGAACATGTGTTACAGAATCTAATGGAGGATATACTTGGTATAAAAATAGTAGGTTAAATAGAGTATCGAGCTGGGATAATAGTATCATAATAAATATTCCATCAGAAATAATTTATTTACAAGATGAAGAAAATGGAAAGACATGGACACCAACAGCAATGGTAAAACCTGATGATAAAAATTATAACACGATTTTCGGATTTGGATATGCAAAATTTGTTCATTGTAGTGATAATATAATGCAAGAATTAGAAGTATATGTACCAATAAATGAATCTGCAAAAATAAATGTTTTAACATTAACAAATAATGCTCCAAAAAAGAAAAAAATAAGAATTATTTATTATATAAAACCAGTAATAGGTGAAGATGAGATAAAATCTGATGGAAAAATATCTTTAGAATATAAAGAAAATAATAATATGATTATAGCAAGGAAAATATACAATTCAGATGAATTAAATAATGTTGTTTATATATCTAGTAGCGAAAAAATAAAATCATATACAGGAGATAAAACAAAATTTTTAGGAGACGGAGGATTAGAAAATCCTGATGGTTTAAAAACAATTAGGTTAGATAATAATGATGCATTAGGTAAAAAAACATGTATTGCAATAGAATTAAATGTTGAAATTGAAAGTTTTTCTAATAAAAAAGTCTCAATAATTTTAGGAGCAGAAGAAAATGTTGATATTGCAACAGATGTAGCATATAGATATTCAAATCTTCAAAATTGTAAAACAGAATTACAAAATGTAAAAAATAAATGGAATGAATTATTAGGAAAAGTAAAAGTAAATACACCATATGAATCACTTAATATAATATTAAATGGATGGACTATGTATCAAACAATATCAAGTAGAATTCTAGGAAAAACAGGATTTTACCAATCTGGTGGAGCTTATGGATTTAGAGATCAACTCCAAGATGCTTTTTCAACAAGATATATAGATTCGCAAATATTGTATAATCAAATATTAAAGCATAGTAGACATCAATTCATAGAAGGAGATGTAGAACATTGGTGGCATGATGAAAATGATAGAGGAATAAGAACAAGATTTTCAGATGATTTATTATGGCTTCCATATG
>ENA-OPDE01000117-OPDE01000117.1-human-gut-metagenome-genome-assembly--contig:-NODE-117-length-54047-cov-7.516817_pt1 | contig 54047 bp, 47 predicted proteins | sample MGYA00241261_ERZ501502 | MGnify/ENA primary metagenome ERZ501502 (study PRJEB25962, sample SAMEA2042450) | human gut metagenome | biome: human gut; feature: human-associated habitat; material: faeces... | reverse complement strand
TTTGCCGCCGGCGGCTGCTGCGGCACCACCCCGGAGTTCATCAAGCTGCTCAACGGCACCTTTGCAGGCTGCACCCCGGGGCGTCCCGCGCACCGGATGCCCTCGGTGCTGTGCACCCCGGTGGACACCGTTACGGTAGACGGCATCACGGTGGTGGGCGAGCGCATCAACCCCACCGGCAAAAAGCGCTTCCAGCAGGCATTGCGGGAAGGCGACATGAACTATGTGCTGGAACAGGCCGTCAGTCAGGCAGAGGCTGGGGCGCAGATTCTGGACGTGAACGTGGGCGCACCCGGCGTGGACGAGCCGGTGCTGATGGAGCAGGTGGTCAAGGCTCTGCAAAGCGTGACCAGCCTGCCCCTGCAGCTGGACTCCTCCAATGTGGAGGCGCTGGCGCGGGGTCTGCGGGTGTACAACGGCAAGCCCATCGTCAACTCCACCAACGGCGAGCCGGAAAAGCTTGCCGCCATCCTGCCGCTGTGCAGGAAGTACGGTGCCGCCATCGTGGGTCTGGCCATCGACGAAAAAGGCATCCAGCCCAAAGCTGCAGACCGTGTGGCCATTGCCCGCCGCATCACCGAGGCAGCACTGGCAGCGGGCATTCCCCGGGAGGATATCTACATCGACTGCCTTACCCTGACCGCCAGCGCCCAGCAGGAGGATGTGCTGGCCACGGTGCAGGCACTGGAAGCCTGCAAAAAGGAGCTGGGAGTGCGCACCGTGCTGGGCGTGTCCAACATCAGCTTTGGTCTGCCCTGCCGCACCTACCTGAACACCACCTTCCTGACCATGGCCATGTACGCCGGGCTGGACCTTGCCATCATGAACCCCTCCAGCGAAGAGATGATGGCGGCGGTGTACGCCTACAACGTGCTGACCAACCGGGACAAGCAGAGCACAAAGTACATAGAGCGCTTTGCCGACCGCGTGCCCGCCAGCACCGCGCTGGCACAGGCTGCAAAAGCCGTGCCTGCCGCCAGTGCTGCCGAAGCAGAACTCACCGGTCCCTACGCCGCCCTGATGAAAGCGGTGGAAAAGGGCTTGAAGGGTGACGCCGCCGCCCATACCCGCGCCCTGCTGGCAGAAAAGCAGCCGCTGGAGGTGGTGGACGAAGCCTTGATCCCCGCCTTGGACATCGTGGGTGCCAAATACGAAAAAGGCACCCTGTTCCTGCCGCAGCTGCTGCAGGCTGCCAGCGCCGCCCAGAGCGCCTTTGAGGAGATCAAGACCGCCATTGCCCAAAAGGGCGAGGGCAGCGCCAGCAAGGGACGTATCGTCCTTGCCACCGTCAAGGGCGATGTACACGACATTGGCAAGAACATCGTCCGGGTCATTCTGGAAAACTACGGCTTTGAGGTGCTGGATCTTGGCCGGGACGTACCGGTGGAGACGGTGGTGGACACCGTGCGGGAAAAGGACGTGCATCTGGTAGGTCTTTCGGCCCTGATGACCACCACCCTGAAAAGCATGGAGGAGACCATCGCCGCCCTGCACGCGGCGCAGCTGGACTGCAAGATCATGGTAGGCGGTGCCGTGCTGACCCCGGAATACGCCGAGAAGATCGGCGCGGACTGGTACGCCAAGGACGCTAAGCGCAGTGCCGACATCGCCAAGGAGTTCTTTGGAGTGTAACGCGGAAAAATTACAGATTCGGACTGCTGAGAAGCGCGGACTTTTCAGCAGTCTTTTTTATGGGCAGGGCGTTTATCGCAATTTACAAAAACAGTGCCTGTCAAAACGGCATATTTGCGATATGCAGTTTGCGGATGTTGCTCGGACATTATAAACGCAAACTGCAATATTTGCAAACTGTTCAAATTTACCACAAAGAATTGCCACGATTGTCTGGCATAATAAGGGTGCATTCAGGGAGAACGGAACGGACATCCCCCATAACCTCCGAAAGGTTCTCCCCGCAAAGCCCATGCAGGCACATTTCCCTGCGGGTGCGGCCGCAGCAGCGGCGCACAGCAGGCCCATAAAAAACTGTCTCCCGTTTCTATGCGAGGCAATAGCCAGAACGGCGGACAGACTACCAAATCCCTCCTGATCAAGCCGCAATGTTCAGGGGTTCCTATACAGCAGGCAGTGTCGCTTTCCTCCTCCTTTCCACGACACTGCCTGCTTTTTGTTTGCGCTGTTTCAAATCGGCTACCGGGCTAACCTTACCACAAGCCACATGATACTGTTCCGGGGCGTGCAGTACGATATTGTCCACATCGACCCGTTCGAGAGCTACAAGGCAGACTTGAAGCTGTATTGCAAGCGAAAAAACAAATGAAATGGCGGCAAACTCCAAAAGTCTGCCGCCGTTTTTGTTATTTTATAAACTCATATTCAAAAAGCACTGGGACGATTTCAGAATTGTAATAGTCTTTGACAAGCGTTTTCAAGCCCGCAAGAGCAGTATGCAATTCCACGTTATCCCAAATTGTATTGCCCGTCGTTTCGTCAACGTGCGATGTATCCAGTTCAGCGTAAATCTGATATACACCATATGTCAAAGAAGGGCTATAGTTTTCTGCTTTCTTTGCCCATTGCAGAACCGTTTCCCATTGATTCAAAATAGCCTTTTCCCTATCACCGGGGATAAGCCCCTTTATATCGCGCAGGGCGATTGTTTTTCCGTTCGTACCGTCAAGGCAAAGTTCATCGCGATAAAACCGCCCATCGCTCCCCGTGAATGTGCGCATATGGTTCTGCATTTCTGTACAGGTGAAAAGCAGGCATTTCAAGAGGAATTGCGCAAGTTTACCACTTGCAACGTCCGCATTGTATCTGTCCGCGCCGTCCGCCGACTTCATAATGCGGGCACGTTCCGTCCATGCTCTGTTATATGTAATATAGCGTGAAGCGCAAAACATAGGAAGTTTTTCAAGATAGTTATCTTTACGCAGGAAAAAGCCGTTTCCATCATAGCGAGCCGCTATCAAAAGGCTAGAATCCAAGTCTGGATTATCAAATCCCGAACTGTGTGCGACCATATATCCCATTATATCGGGTGCGGTTGCGGGCTTGTTTCGTTGTTTGCCGCCTACCTTTTCAAGACCATTTAACCCTGCAAGAATACCCGTCCGCTGCTCATCTGGTATAGGGCGTTTGTCATAGTATATTTTGCTGTATGTTGTAAAGACCTGTTTTACAGGGAGCAGTCCACACGAAACCAACGTGCCTGTGTTATCGTCTATATCATAAGCCGCTATTTCAATTTCCTTTCTGCTGTCAGCTATATTTTGCCAATATGCGCACATAATGCAAGCGTCAATATTAGTGTGAAAATGGCGGCGATTGTATGCAAATCCTTTGACAAATTTCCTGTCAATTAAATGTTGCGCTTTCCAATACTTGACAGGAGAATACACTATATAGCTATCTGTTGGTTGCCGCAAATAATATTTAAAACCAGACCAAATGAAAACGTTTCCTAAATCGTTGGACGCTGTTCCTTTGACTTCTTTTTTCATTTCAGTTACTACATAGCTTTGTTTCCAAGTAGATGATTTTTTGCTTTGCCCCTGTCGTTGGTGTTCGGCAGAAGTTGTTTCTGCATACGGTGGATTTTCAAACAATATAATCGTGCATTGTGGGTTGGCAATGTATTGCTTTATGACCGGATTTTCTATATATTCTTTGCTTAAAGCGTCTGCGCCCGAAACTAGCCCGGCGTTAAATGTGTCTGTCATTTCAATAGGCGGGATAATGTGCCGAACCTTTGCCCCTAACAATTCTTGAAGTACCTTGTACTCATAATATTCTACTGTTGAAACAACACAATGTGAAAGTTCCTCGTCTGTCAAACCTGCTTCAAGGTTTCCTGTTCCGGCGCACCTGTCAAGAATGATATAGTCATTTCCGGTGGGAACACAGGCGATTGCAGCCCGCACCAATTCAAGGGACTTTTCGGCATACAGCTTGTGCGTGTAAAATGCCCCCAAGTTCTTTTTCTGAAGCGTGTCATTTAGCTTATCCATCAAATAATTAAATTTGACATTTGTTTGCCCGGTATAAGGGTAAATGTACCGTTCAAAATGAACGGGTTTTCTAATTTCCCCGATTGTTTTGTGCTTGCCTGTATCATCACCAAGGAAATCTTCTTTCCGCGCCATTGGTACTGCTTTGTAAAAGGACATAGCCCACCCAACAATGCAATTTTCATCAATGTGTATCTTTGTATAGTTGCATTCTTTGAGCAGGGTAACAATGCTTTCCACGTCAAGCGGTTTATCAAAGTGCAACACTGTTTCAGCGTTGCAACCGATAAATCCACTATTGTCCTTTGATGCGCCGCCGAAATACAGCTTTTCAATATCCGACAAATACGGCGCGGAGCGGTACAGCCAAAGCGTGGCGGCGTTTACATCGATAATCAAAATATTCGCCGGAACGGGCTTGCCTTTGACGCGCAAGGCAGACAGGTATTTAATACATTGGAAAAGAACGGCGTTCAAATCGGTAACGTGCAACTTGAATTCAAGCAAGTTTCCGTTGATAACCCCATCGTTATTGTCTGCAAGTATTTCATCAATATCTAAAGCGGGATTGACACGGGGCAAAAAGACCTTATAAAAGTCTAACTGTCCATCCCGTTCCAAAATGTACTTGTCCATAGCCTGACCTTACCTTTCAGGTACAATAATACAAATAATAGTATAGCATACACCCGCCGTTTTTCAACAGGCAATCTTCTAATTTCTTCTGCTATTTTTCAGTGTCTTATTGCAGATTTAAGCGACAAATAAGCGACAAGCCACAAGGTACGGTGTCAAGATATTCGAAGAAAGTACAAAATATAGTATTAAAATCAAAGAAACAGCCCTGTATTTGGTATCGAAATCAAATACAGGGCTGTTGAGATATACTCTTTTTCAGAAGTTCGATGTACACGGAACCCGTCTTGCTCCCGAATTGATTGACCAGTTCGTTGAAGTGATCACCCCATTGCCGATTACTCCTACCGCTGGAAGCTGAACACCGGCTGTAAGAAGTCCAAAGGGAAGAAATCTCCTCCCAGCAGACAGAACCCATCTACATTCTCCCCTGTCCTGTGCAGCAACAGCCTTCTGGATTGCAGGGTGAGCAGCTGTGCCGGGTTATCCGGGCAGCAAATTTCTGTCCGTTCCGCGCTCTTTGGTGCTTCCAGTTCCCAACAGGGCTTGCTTTCGCCCCAGCATTCCCGGCCGTCGCGCAGCAGCGTCAGGTTCAGCATCAGGGTCTCGTACAGATTATCACCCTGTGCCTGAATAAAACCGATCTTGCCCAGCCACCCGGCTCCTACGGACGGAAGTCCCTTTCCTTTTGGCTTCGCGGAGGTGTCATCATAGCCGTTCACGCACAGCAGCCACCGCGCCGCCTGCGGATAGCTCAGCTGCTCCTTGCTCTGCCCCGCATACAGCGGAAAGAGCCGGAGTTTATTGCTGCTTTCCGACATTTCACCGTTGAGTTTGGCCGCGCCGTATTCCGTGCCGATCTTTGCCTGCGGCACCTGCCAGAAGGGGTGTGTCGGATGGAACAGCCAGAAGCGGTCCTTCCACTGCTCCAGATAGTCCCGGACAGGCTCTGCCGGGAAATGCCCCAGCTGCCACAGCGCACTCCAACGCTCCAGTGCATCATCGCTCTGCATCAGTGGGCGGGGCTCGCCCTGCGCCCCGCCGGGAGCTTCCCGCTCCCAGCCGTAGACCTGCTGCACCAGCGGAGAGATCTCCTCCGGCAGCCGGATGCTCCGGGGCAGAAACTTCCGGGTGCGCCAGAGCAGCCACTGTCCATATACCGCCTCGCTGCCCGCGTCAAAGGCATCTTCCCCGGTGTCCAGCACCGCGCAGCAGGCCTGCTGCAACGGAGCGGGGCGGCTGCGGTGGTGGCGGTGCAGCCGTCCAATGCGCTGCAGCAGCAGATCCATGGGGCAAAGCTCTGTGACAAGAACGTCCAGATCAATGTCCAGCGACTGCTCCATCACCTGCGTACCCACCACGATCAGGTCGTTCCGGCACTCCGGTGCAGAGCCCTTGCCGATGCGTGCCATCAGCTGGTTTTCCCGCGCCGCGCGGTCCGGCATCAGGAACTGCGCATGGAACAGCTGCACCTCTTTGTCCGGCAGGCTTTCCCGCAGCAGCTGCGCGATCTTCTGCGCTTTTTTGACCGTGTTTACGATCACCCCTGCACAGCCGCCCTCTGCCAGCTTCCGGCGCAGCAGCGCGGGCAGCTCCGGCTCTGTGAGCGTGGTCAGCTGCACCGTTTGACCGGGTGCATCCGATGGGATGGCCGTCTGCTTTACCTCTGCGCCATTCGTCCATATCAGCAGCGGATAGCCGCAGCTGGTTTCCCACGGAGCGTCCGGGGCGGCCTTTTTCTGCTGGTAGGCCTCGACCAGCTCTGTGCGCCGCCGGGCGGGCAGGGTGGCCGACAGCAGAATGACCGGCACCTTGTACCAGCCCAGCCATTCCAGTGTCCGGTCCAGATAGCAGTTCATGTAGGTATCGTAGGCGTGGCACTCATCAATAATGACCACCTTGCCCGCAAGCCCCAGATGCCGCAGCATAACGTGCTTCTGGGCAAGTGCCGCCAGCAGCAGCTGATCCACTGTGCCAATCACGAAGTTTGCCAGCAGTACCTGTTTGTTTCCTCGAAACCACTGGTGTACCTGTACCCGATGCTCTTCCTGCGCATCTTCCTCCAGCTGCACCCCGCGCCCCTGTAACCGCAAATAGTTCTCGTTCAGTTCCGCCATGCCGTGCGCCAACTTTATAGCCTGCGGCAGCGTCTCCTCAGTCTGCGTGTCTGCCCAGCCAAGCAGCCGGGGAAAGATGCCGTTTGCCGTGGCCTGTGTGGGCAGCCCGAAAAAGACACCGCCCAGCCCGAACCGGCTGGCCATGATCTCCGCAGCGGCCAGCGCCGCCTCGGTTTTGCCCACGCCCATCTGTGCTTCCAAAATCAGAATGCCCGGTTCCGCTGCGGTATCCACAGCCTCCAGAACAGCCCTCTGCACCGCATTGGGCGCAAAGCCGAACCGCACCGCAAACTCCTGCGGGTCTGCGATGCCCGGCTGTGCCTCCCACGGGAAGGGCAGGGCCAGCTTTTCCCAAGCCCTGTCCACCCGCGCCGGGTAATCCTCCATGCTGCCCAGCTCCTCTACCGGGATCAGGGGGAAGTATTCCGTATTGCTGGCGATCCAGTCTGCCATGATCAGAAGTCCGGTCAGAAGCACTTCCTCCTGCGGGTCCAGGTCGTACAGTTCCGCCGTATCATCAAAGCCGCAGTCCTGCAAAACAGTCATGAGCAGTTCTGTCCAAAAGCTTTCCCAGACCTTTTTTTGTCCCTTGGGGTAGTAGTTGCTCTCCCAGCACTCCAACTGGTTATCGACCGCCGCGCAGCTCTGTGGCCTGCCGTGATGCGCCCCCACAATGGAGGCTAGCCCGCCGGGACAATCATTCCACAGCAGAATTGCCTCGCCCGCCCGGGCATGCGGCGACTCCCGGCGGTTCTGTTCAGGACAGTCCAGCGGCGTCAACATTTCCAGCCGCTGCCGCGCCTCCGGCAGGGTGCGCAGGATATTTGCCTGAAAGGCTACCGTAGCCTTGCCTATATCATGGATCCCGCCCAGAAACCGGGCATGCGCGAGCAACGCTTCCTCGCGCTCAAAGCCCATGGCCCGTTTTGCACTTTCCGGGAGCCACTGCCGGACCAGCCGCTCCATGATGCCCGCCGTATCCCACAGGTGCATCCAGAGCGGCAGCCACAGGCTGGTATTCTCCGGGTCCGTTTTACCGGCCAAAAGCCTTGTTTTATTCAACGTCCAGCGCATTTTTGCTCCTTTTCCGGTGTGTGCTTTCCGTGTACCGAGCATAGCGGATAATGTGTACTATAATCCGTACTTTTTGCATTTTATCTCCGCAAATGAAAAAAGCGGCGCACCGGGTCGTGCCTCATCAAAACGAAAGTGTCCTTGCAAGGTAAAGAAAACTGCTATTTATGGCCCTGTTCCACCTTCTGTTCCAAAGATACGCTTCTGCCCTTCTGCTGTCAACGGCTCCGCGCCAATTCATCAAAGCTACAAAAAAACGATTTCTTTTTTGTATAAAAAGCCGCCCCGGCTTCCATTGCGGAAACCGGGGCGGTTCATTCTGTTTATTGGTGTTCTTTCAGACACTCAATGCCTACCAAATGGCATTCAGTTTTTGAAGTTTTAGTCATATCTGTATTTAGAGGACTTTCCGTACACTTTTCGGAGCGATTTTTTCAGACTGACCACCGTTTCTTTGATGATCTTTGCCTCATCGGCGGAGCAATCTGCAAGCTGTTCGGTCATCCAGCTGTCGAACACCGGCTTTGCTTTTTTGATCTCGATGCACAGCAGCTCGTCCGCCGAACAGTCCAGCGCGTTGATGATGTCGATCAGCGTTTTCAGGCTGGGCACGGAGTTGCCTGTTTCGATATGGCTGATGTGCGTGACCACAACGCCGACCTCATTGGCCAGCTGTTCCTGCGTCATGCCCTTTGCAAGGCGGCAGGCACGGATGCGTTTTCCGATGTCGGCGTAGTCCACCATAGTACAAGTACCCTCCGTTTTGTGAAGTGATACTTGTATTGTATGTGCAATCGACCGGGATTGTAATAACCTGAAAGTGCAGTGGACTTATAAATACTAATCGTTCAGAAATACTTTAACTTCCTGCTTTCCGTCAATCGTTGTCACAGCAGTAATGGCATCCGGGCGGAAGGAGTCTCCCGGATAATGCATTTCCAATTTCAGATTGACTTTTTTCCCAGCTTCCACTTCCTGTGCCAGTTTATTCTCAAAATTTTTGAATTCGTTCCGATTTAGTCCAGAATCCTGCGGAATGAGATTTTCCAAATCGTTTGCCCCATCAAAGCGATCTGCAATTGCATGACCTCGATCATCGGTACTTTTTTCATATCCTTTTCCAATGTCATGGATGCTGTCTTTAATTTGCAGACGACCATCATGCTCTTTCAGATGCAGGTCTCCTTCGGCTGTAAACAGCCTTCCAAGGTGATCGGTAGTGTACTCATATCCGTTTCTTTTATACTCTGCATCCGACAAAAGATCCTGCTCCATACGGTACGGCATTCCATCATCGTTATTTTTGTATTCCAGCTCTTTTTCTAGCTCTGCAAATGACTTTTCCGTAGCAGCATCCAGTTTTTCTTCTGCCTTTTCTATCACGCCTTTCTGTAGACGCTCAAATGACCGTTTGACGACATCATCCAACCCAATGTGCGTTTTTGCTTCCATCGGTTTCGCTTCTGAGATTTCTCGCCTCACAGCACACGACCTCCCTGCTGTTCAAAATTCGTCCTTAGATTATCTACAGCCTTTGCATCCGGGTTCAGGCTCATGCCCATGCTTATCACGCTATTTAGCACCCAGTCTGCAGCAGCAGCTTTCAGGCCGTACTGTCCCTGCAGCTGTTCCAGAAATTCTTTACGGGGTGTGAGCGACTTTTTAGCTGCGGCACAGTAATCAACGACTGTACCGATCCCACCAAAGAAATCGAACACAGCTTTCCGAGTCTTAGCCACATCCAGTTCTCCGCCTGCAAAGACCCGTTCCAGGTAGCGGTCGTCCTCCGGCTTCAGCACAGTCTCATGGCGTTTCAGCCAGAGCTTCAGCTGCTCCATCTCCGAAATGCTCAGCGGTTCCAACTCTTTGCCCACTGCCAGTTGTCCGAATACGAACTCTGCGTTGATTTCATGCGGCATTTTTGAAGGCTTGTGGTAAACAGCATTTTCCGGCATGGGATACGCCTCAATCTTGCAGAGCACCGCCTCCGGCCACTCGTTCTGGTAAACGGCAGCCACACCCAGCGGCAGCTTGGACAATTCGTCGATCTGTGCCTCCTTCAGAGCGGCAGACTTACCTACCAGCTTGCGATCCTCTTCGTCCGGCAGGCGCAGAATAATTTTTGTGTTCGTGTTGCGGATGACCGACATATCCAGCAGTCCGGGTGCCTGGTCTGCAATGATAAAACCCTCACCATAAGTACGCATTTCCGCAATGGCATTTGCCAGCATTTCCACCGACTTGCCCTGCAAATTTGCACCTTCCTGTGATTGCTCTGCCGAGGTCTTGCGCAACAGGTTGTGCGCTTCTTCCAGCACTGTGACATGGCGAAGCCTGCTGTTCATCCCGCTGCTGCACATCCGGTATTCCTGTAACTTCATCACCAAGATGCCCATCAGCAGCGATTTTGTTTCCATAGAACCCACTCGGCTCAAATCCACAATAACATTGCGGTCAAACAGCGCTTCGTCCGTCAGCGCATCTTCTGCGCAAAGCACACTGCCATAAATACCGTTTGTCAACGACTTTACGCGGGTGCACAATGCGCCCACATAATCGCTTTGGGTATCCTTGGAATAATGCGACTCTTCAATGACGCCCGGCAGAATATCCAGCAGGTCAAAGAAGGTTGGGAAAACTCCCTTCTCGCTCTCCGAATTGCGCAGATCCCAGCCTACTTTCTGATAGCTGCGCTCAATAGCATCCTTCAGCACCGCTGGCATGGCTGCATACATCGGCCAGCAGGCGTTGAATATCTCCACCAGACGGTCAATATGTTCCAGAATATGGATATTCTCAGGGAATGCAAAGGGGTTCATGCGCAGCAGCGGCGTTTCTCTGGGGTTTGTACCAAACACCTGCACATCTGTACAATTGCCGAACACGTTCTTGTATTCGCCCTTGGCCGGTTCCACCACAAGAAACGTCGTTTGTCCGTTCTTTGTGATCTCATCCAGCAGATGGTAGACCGCATTGGATTTGCCTGTGCCGGTCGAGCCAGTGATGAACGTGTGGGAAGCCATTGCCTGCCGATTCAGGATCAGTCCTGCCGCTTCCTCTTTACCCATGTGGTAAATCTTGCCCAGATTCATCTTGTCCTCATCCGGCATCGCCTCATCCGGCACATTGCGGCCAAACTCCGCGTGCTCAATAATCGGCAAGCCGTGCACTGAGCGGGTGGGCAAGCCAAGATGCATCGGCAGTTCCCGCCCGCTGACCAGCGTTGCAGGTGTATAAAGCAGACTATCCGGCGCATTCTCCCATAGCGGGCGAGCAAAGACCGGTTGCATGAACCGCTTGAGATATTCCCGCAGCTGTGCCACTTCTGCCTCATTGTTCTTCCACACATTGACGGCACCGCTCTCCACCGAGGAGCCCTCGCCTACCATCAATGCGCGGTAAGTGTTGGCCGCCAAAAGTGCTGTGGATTGAGTAGACGAAAGGAAATATGCTGCACAGTTATAGCAGCCATAATCTTCACTTTCCTTTACACGCTTGAGCTGGTTTTCAATGCGTTCCAGCAGTTCCTCCACCGATTTATTGCACAGTTCCACCTGCTGAGTACGGCCCGTGCCGCGGGTGTCCGTTGTGCCGTGGCTCTCCTGCTGGCTGGTGGTGTCCGATGTTCCATGCGACGTTCCATCGGAGGTGCTGTGCGAAGTGCCGGTCTGCTCGGTGGTAGAGTGGCTGGTACCCCACGAGGCGTTTACGCCCATGGAGCCTCCGATGTTCCGGGCGATGCTGTTGAAAGCCGTTCTGGCTGACGCCATGCCGCCTACGGCTCTGCCCGCCGTGCCAAGCAGCGGGCCGATGACGGCCCCCGCGCCCGGAATCAGGGCCGAAGCTGCCAAGCCGCCCAGACCCAGAATGCCTGCAATACCACCAGCCACCGGCGAGATTTTTGTGACCGAGGTGCCGAAGCTGCTGCCGACACCGCCGTTGATACCGCCGCTGACCCCTTTCGTTTTCTGTGTGCCGTCCGTCACCGAAGAGGACTGGTTCGTACCGTCCGTTGTGGTCGTGCTGACAGTATCGCTGATGGTATGGGAAGTTCCACTGCACAGGCTCTCCATCACAGCTGTGCTCTGATTCTCGGTATAAGACCATGTACTCTTGCGGAAGGGCGAAAGAGTGCTGTACAGATTTTCATACCCGCTGCGGATAGCCGCCTGCGTTTCATTGGAAACAGGTTCTGCCAAAAACAGCGCAGTATACTTTTCTCCTTCCATCGCATCCATAAAGCGCTCAATGCCCTGCACAAAGGCTTTATCTTCCGTTTTGGACTTATCGCGCAGAGCTGCCACACAGGACACTGAGGCCACCGCCTCCTGCGCTTCGCCAAAGGCTTCATCCAGCAGTTCTTTTTCATCTTTCTGAGAAATGCCTTTTATATCGGAACCGGGGAAGTTGGAGAGCAGCACTTTCTGCAACGCCTTGCTGGAAATTTCCAGCTTGCGGCTCTTCATGCTCTGTTTCAGGGGATCCTCGCGAACGCCCAGATAGATATTGGCACCGGCATTTCCTTCCGGCACATCGATCATCACCGCCAGACTACAGCCTTGTGCCATGCTGGAATAGTACACTGTGGAAAGCTTCTGGAACATATCTTCGCCCTTTTTCAGGGTCAGTTTCTTCAGCTGGAACATTCGGATACACTGAGTGGGATCCTGCACCTCCAGCATCTTCTGAGAAAGCTCCACCATGCCATAGTTCTGCAGTTCCGTCAGATATTTTTTATACACCAGATGGTCTGCAAGGGTCAGCTGGTCCGTCAGGTCATGCAGCGACCGCTGCGCGGAAAGCTGCTGTTTTTCAAGCACCTCAAGCTCGTCTGCCATGATTTATTTTCCTTTCTGCTGTTAACCCCTCAAAATTTTCCACAACAGACCTACAGTGGCCGCCGCGGCGCCGGCTGCCACTGCCGCACCCATACCGCTGCTCTGCATCCTGTCAATAGCGTTCTTTGCGCTTTCATTGCCCTGCTCAGCCGCTTTCTTGTACCACTGCATGGCCTGTGCTTCATCTTTTATCACGCCGTATCCATTTTCATAGAACACGCCAAGTTTATACTGTGCATCAGCATCGCCCTGGTCCGCAGCTTTCCGGTACCACTCTGCCGCAGTTGCTTTCGATAACGTTACACCTGTACCATATTCGTAACACAACCCAAGATTGTACTGTGCAAATGCATTACCATTCTCCGCAGATTTACGATACCATTCAACTGCTTTCGCGCTGTTCTTTTCCACGCCTTCTCCATTTTTATAGCAATAGCCCAAATTGTTCTGCGCACTTGCATTTCCCTGATCTGCAGCCTTACGGTACAACTCCACTGCCCTGACAGGGTCTTTTGTTACACCATCTCCTGTCTTGTAGCAATAGCCAAGATTACATTGCGCATCCGCATCACCCTGGTCTGCGGCTTTCCGATACCATTTCGCCGCTTCTTCTTTGTTCTGTGCCACGCCATATCCCTTGTCATAGAACAGACCAATCTTAAATTGAGCTCTTGCGTATCCATGCTCTGCAGATTCGTCGTACCATACTGCTGCTTCGGCCAGGTCTTTTTTTATTCCTTTTCCATACTCATAGCAAAGGCCAAAATTACACTGTGCAACTTCATTGCCATTTTCTGCTGATTCGCGATACCACTTTGCTGCTTTGGCCAGGTCTTCTGTTACACCTTCTCCCACTTCATAGCAATAGCCAAGACTGTTCTGAGCGTCCGCGTTGCCCCCTTCTGCTGCTTTCTCGTACCATTTTACTGCTTCAGCAAGGTCTTTTCTTTTGCCTGTACCATTTCTATAACAGCGCCCCAGACTGTACTGTGCCTTCGTATTGCCCTGATTCGCTGCTTTCTCATACCATTTTGCGGACTCCTCATTGTTTGGCTCTACGCCATAGCCATAACAATAGCAATCACCAAGCAGATTCTGCGCCTTTGCAACGTCTTGCTCTGCCGCTTTCCGAAACCATTTCACGGCCTCTTCATTATTCACTTCTACACCATAACCATAATAATAGCACTCTCCCAGCATACACTGTGCATTTGCGACGTCCTTCTCTGCCGCTTTGCGATACCACTTTACGGCTTCTTCATTATTCTCTTCTATGCCATTTCCATAATAATAACACTTACCCAGCGCAAACTGTGCATCTGTATCGCCTTGTTCTGCGGCCTTTTGATACCACTTTACCGCTTCCGTTTCATTTTCATCTATGCCATTTCCATAATAATAGCACTCGCCCAATTCATATTGTGCTTCCGCAAATCCCTGCTCTGCGGCTTTCTCGTACCACATCGCAGCCTTTTTCGGGTCTTTTTCTACGCCTTCTCCGTTCCTGTAGAAATAGCCAAGATTATACTGTGCCGCCGCAAATCCCTGCTCTGCGGCTCTCGCAGACCATTCAGCGGCCTGCACAGGGTCTTTCGTTACGCCACCGCCAATCGCATAACAAACGCCCAGATTGTACTGCGCTTTCACATTGCCCTGTTTTGCCGCCTTGCGGTAGCATTCAAACGCCTGCTCCAAATCTTTTGCGACACCTGTGCCATTACTATAGCAAGCGCCCAACTCGTTCTGCGCCTCCGCATAGCCCTGCACTGCCGCCTTGCGGTACAGTTCTGCGGCTTTTGCCTCGTCCTTGCCGACGCCGTCGCCGGCCTCATAGCACGCGCCCAGCTCATACTGGGCTTCCGGGCATTCCTGCTCCGCCGCTTTGGTGTACCACTTCACAGCCGCCACATTGTACGAGAGTGCCGCATACAGCCGCCCGGTCATATACTGTGCCGTCACATTTCCCTGAGTCGCCGCCGCTTCGTACCACTTGCGGGCCTCTTTGTCGTCTTTTTCAACGCCCAGAGTCTGATAATAGAAGCATCCGCCCAGAACGCACTGCGCCTCGGCATTGCCCTGCTCTGCGGCCTTTTTGTACCACACAACCGCATTTTCTTCGCTTTTTTCCACACCCGTGCCGTTCTGATAGCACCGTGCCACCTCAAACTGTGCCTCAGGGCTTCCGTAATCTCTGGCCGCGACCATGTACTGCTGGAACGCCATTTCCACATTGCCTGCCTGCTGATAATTTTGGGCATTATGCAGGTAGTCCTGCTCGGTTTCCTCCTGCGTTTCCTGCTGCGCTTCCTCACCCAGGCAAAAGTTCTCCACGAAGCCCATGAATTCTCGCTTTTTATCTTCCGGGCCAATAAACAGGAAGCTGTACACAGCATTTTTCTCATTGCTGAAACCCATAGCCTTGATTTCAGCCCCCAGACCATCCCAATTCACACGGCCAGCCGCCGGCTCAAACCATTCTTCAACAGATTTTGTCTTGATGGCATTCGGGATTTCCATCTCCTGCCCACCCACACGGATAGACTTCAGTTTATCCGTAAAACGTACTTCCACCTGAATTTTGCTCATGATGATAGTCTCCCTATGTATTTATAATTTTTATATAGTCTCCCTGACTTCTCACCCACATCTGGATGCCCGTGCCAAACACCTCGGCTTCCACGATCCAGCCTTTTTCCGTCACCTGCAAAACCTTTGCAGTGGGCAGACGGTCGAGAACGGATTCCAGACTTGGCCCGGTATACTCGAACCGGATGGTCTGCAACTCGCCGCCGTACATGAACTGGATGCGCTTGCGCATCTCGCCCTCCTGAAAGCGGTCGGTATACCGCTGGGCAAAGTGTCGGTCGAGGGTTTTGTAATTTTGAATGCGGTCAATACGATAAATCGTCGGGGAATTGTCCTGCGGGTTCTGGAAGTGCTTGTCCTTGTCGATGCCCTCAATGAACGCTGCCAGATAAAAATAATACTCACTGAACAGGATGCCCACCGGTTCAATGGTGCGCACGCGGGTCTCGCCATCGTGGGTGCGGCAGTAGGTAATTTCCATGACATTGTGATTTTCTACTGCCGTGCCGATGTCCCACAAACTCTCAATAAACTTCCGGCCATGCTGCGGCTCAACGTAATGGAAGCGCTCGTTGCTGATGAGGTCTTTGACCTGATTCAACCGATCCAGCGGGGTGCACACCCGCACCAGCTTGTCCAGAATGGGGAACATTTCCTCCTTGACCATGGAACGGCTTTCCAGCAAAATCTTGCATACCGCCAGAATCTCGCTGCTGGTGAGGAAGCGGGAAAGCGTGTCATCCAGCAAATAGCCGCCCTTTGCGGAGTTGTATAAGATCTCCCGGCGCGGCTCGCTGTCTGCAAAATAGCTGCGCAGGGTATCAAGATCGCGCTGGATGGTTTTTTCACTGACGCCAAAGTGGTCCGCCGTTTGCTGTTTGTTCAGCACACCGCCCTGTACCAGAATCTGCTGAATATAGAGTATACGGTCTAATCTACTATTACGCACAGTTCATTCTCCTTCTCTGTTCATTGTAACACAGTGCAACAACAGCCGCAATTCTTTGTGTGAAATTTTGTTGTTTTGTGAAACAGCCACAAAATTTTTGTCTCTTTTGCACAATCCTAGTATACAAAAAAAGATGGACAGCTTGTCTGTCCATCCTCCAAAAAGCCAAGTGCTTTTCTCACAAATTCCATCTGCGGTTCAGCCGGTAGATCACATCCCATACATCATCCTTAAAAGTGTACATTACCTGACGCGCTGATGCACTTCTGCTTGCCATGCAGACAACCAGAAACAGTTCGGCGGCAAATGCCGCGCCCAGCAGAAACATCCATATTTTTTTCATTGTGCACTCTCCTTTGATGGCGTTTATGCCCTTTTGTCTGTCTATTATAACGATCCTGTTGGACAGTTTGCATGTCCTTTCTGTAAAAGATATTTTCTGCTTTTCCTGTACGTTGCAACACAAAAACCGCCCCAGCTTCCTGTTACGGAAACCGGGGCGGTTCGTTTGTTTTATTTGTGCTTTTTCAAGCGCTCACGCAATTACTTGCGGGGGTTCTTGATAGCAGCCTGAGCAGCAGCCAAAATTACAGGGCGTTTGGAATAACGACACATCGCGGTTTTCAATTTTTCAGTTGATTCCAAGCTCTTTCATCAACTCTGCACGGCTCTTTTCATCTTCGGAAGCCCTCTTTACATCGTCAATGCGATTCTGGTCAAGGAGCTTCTTTACCAGTAAAGCCATTTTGTTTTCTCCGCGGCTCTCGCCTTTCACGATGCCTTTTTCAATGCCTCTGCTTTCCACTTTATCAAGCACATCACACATATTGCGTGGGCCTCCTTTCTGGCCATCGGTATTTGTATTGTACGCTTCCTCAAACCGATTATCATTCGTCATAATACTCAGCAGTTGAAGCGTTTCCTGCACATGGGTCAAATCCTGTGAACTCGGAATATAGTCGCCGCTTTCCCGTTTCTGTACGAAATAGTCTGCCACGACCTTGAAATCGCTCTGGAAAAGTTCTACCTGCTCATGGGTCAGATAGGCAATCTGGAACAGGTTGATTTTATACTCGTTGACGTATGGCTCAAACTCTTTTGGAACGTTCAGCCGTTCTTTCAGAGACAGCGGCCCACTCCACGGTTTTTCATGACCAAAATAGAGAACCAACGTCACGACTGGGTAACGGCTTCCTGTATCATTATCTCCCAGAAGCTGTGCCCGATACTCTGCACCATCATAACCTATCACTCGGAGCGGCATATCCGGGTCAGAGGCTGTTTGGTTCTCAAACCCGATACACGCCACCCTGATATTACCATTCTTCCATCGTTTGGCAACATCACGTTCAATTTCATGGAGCCTGCCATCTGCTTTATAATAGGTGCGCGGAGCCTGATCTTCCAATTCATCTGCACCTAAAACTTGCTTTCCGTTGAATAACAGCACGTTTACGATATCAGAGAATACATCATTGTAGGATTCCAGAATCTTTTCAGATGCGTCTTTTTCTGCCACAGACTCACCGCCTTTCTTTTTTCTTATATTACCACAACGCACAGATTGAATCAATCATACCCATGTGAACTTTTCACTCTACCACTTGCTAAATCCAGAAATCCACAGCTCCACACCATATCATCCTTCCGCCATCTTATTTAACTCCGAGTTCTTGAACATCCGAATCACATTTTAGATGAGGCAGTTTGACACTCAATTCGTCCACAGTCATTGTGCTTCCCTTCCTCGACTGTCAAAACCCATTAGTAGTGTTAGTAGTATTTGTTTCTTTAGCCTGAGACGAACTTCTTCCTTCTGCGTAGCAGGAATCATTCTTGTATTCTAAGGCGAATAAGAAATATTACGAACCCGATATTGATTATCCCTCGGAAAGTGCTATAACGGTTTATACTTGTACTTCAAATTCGCATGTCTGTCGAAAATCATCAGGCTACTTTTTCCTTTGAGATAGCCCATGACGTAAGAAATGCTATAAAAAACTTATTAACATATGGATGTGGTCAGGACATGCTTCCGCCTCGATAATTTCAATTCCTTTCTGTTCACACAGTTGGCGGAGTATCTGACCGATATCTTTTTTAATCTGGCCGTAAATTACCATTCTCCGGTATTTTGGTGCAAACACCACATGGTATTGACATCTCCATGCTGTATGGCTTAAACTATCTACGTCTTTGTTATCTTTCATTTCAAAGATAAACCTCCCTGTTCCTAGAATGTGGTTGGCAAACCCACACTCTATTCTACCGGAAGGTTTCTTTTTGTCTAGGGCTAAAGCTTTTTTACTCCACCAGCATAGCTGGTGGTTGTCGCTCGCTCAAGCTATCCAATGCAAAAGGGCCGCTGCACGATGCAGCGGCCCTTTTAGCGTAAAGGAGGAATCTGCTAAGATGAAAGAAAGCTCTTACTCAAGGTTTTTGCCGTTGGTTGCAATGACGTTCTTATACCAGTAGAAGGAATCCTTGCGGTAGCGCTTACATTCCTTCACGTCGTCATCGGTGCGATCCACATACACAAAACCATAGCGTTTGGCGATGCCGTTGCTCGTGGAGAGCAGGTCGAAGGCAGACCAGGGATTGTAGCCCAGCAGCTTCACGCCGTTTGCAATGGCAGCCTTCATGGCCTTGATGTGCTCACGGATGTACTCAATGCGGTAAGGATCATGGATAGAACCGTCTTTTTCCAGCTTATCATAAGCACCAAAGCCGTTTTCGCAGATCATTACCGGGATGTGGTAGCGATCGTTGATGTCCTCCAGCACATACTCCAGGCCGACCGGGTCGATGGGCATGGAGAAGTCCGTATCACCAATGAACTCGTTCTTGCAGCCTTCAAACAGATCTGGCTGCACTTCGTACACCACATGGCCGCCCTTGCCGATCTTGTTGTTCTGCTTGGAGCGGCGTGCGGCGCCCGGGGTAGGTACCTTGACGCAGGCGCTCTGATAATAGTTGATGCCCAGGAAGTCGAAGCACTCGGAGCCTTTTTTGATCAGTTCCATATCGCCGGGCTGGATATCGAACATCAGCCCCTGGCGCTTGAGATATGCCAGAACCGATTCGGTGTACTCGCCGCGGATGTAGGCATCCATGTAGAAATAGTTTTTGAAATTGGATGCATTTTTTGCAGCCAGGATATCCTTGGGGTCGCAGGTGTGGGGGTAATAGGGTGCCATATCCAGTGCCGCACCGCACTGGCCGCCGGGCACGATCTCGTGAACCGCGATGGCCGCTCTTGCGTGAGCAAGATTCATGTAGTGGTTTGCCTGGTAGCGGAACTTCGGATCAAATTTCTGCTCGTTGGTCAGCTTATTCTTACGGTCGATATAGTTGACCACGATGCTCTGCTCGTTGATGGTGAGCCAGTACTTGACCTCGTCCTTGTACTCGTTGAGGATGAAGCGGGCATAATACTCAAAGTCATCCACGATCTGGCGGCTGCCCCAGCCGCCGTACTTGTTCACCAGTGCCATCGGCAGGTCGTAGTGCCACATGGTGACCACCGGCTCGATGTTATGGGCGTGCAGCTCGTGCAGAAGGTTGTGGTAGAATTCCACGCCTTCCGGGTTGGGTTCGCCCACACCATCGGGCAGGACGCGTGCCCAGTTGATGGAGAAGCGATAGGAGCTGAACCCCATTTCTGCCATCAGGGCAACGTCCTCTTTGTAGTGATGGTAATGGTCGCTGGCAACGCTGGCATCCGCATAGCCGTATTCATCGTGGATCTCACGGTTGATCACGTCCTGCTGGTTATCCTTTTTGCCATAACCCTCAGCGGCACCCTCGCACTGGTAGGCGCTGGTTGCGGCTCCCCACAGGAACCCTTCTGGGAAACTAGTTACGATTTCCATTGATCTTATCCTCCAGGTTACGGTTCATCTGTATCATCAGGCGGATCATGCTTACCTCCGAAATGATGGTCATAACGGTGTCCTGTGCATGCATAAACAGCAGCGACAGCTCCGTGGGGTTGCCCCGGCACTCGTCCTGGATCACATCGGTCTGCGCATTGTGCGCCTTTTTGATTGCTTCGTCGGCTTCCTTCAGCTTTGCATCGGCTGCAGCGCGGTCTCCCCGCAGCTCGGCCTGCATCGCATCGGCAGCACAAGTCCTTGCGTCGCCGGCATTGATGATAATGCCCATTGCGACCTCTACCATTTTATCGCTCATATGTGGTATTTTCCCTCTTAATTTTATCGAATTTCCGGTTTATGCCTTTGCCAGAGCCTCGGCGGCCTCCTTCTCGACTTCCTGCTTTTCGTAGGTCTTGAAGAATGGATACCAGATCAGCAGATCCACTGCCAGGCACACAGCCCACCAGATTACGCCACGCATATCGCCGGTGAACATCACGGTGGAGAACGGTGCAGGAATGGTTGCGACCATTGCCAGCTCAATGGTGGGAATGGCCAGCAGGCCGGTGCGCATCACGATCCACACGATGGTGGCGTTCACAGTGGTGCAGATCCACATGGGCATCATGAGGATGGGGTTAAAGACGATCGGGGTGCCGAACAGGATGGGCTCGTTGATGTTGAAGATCGCGGGGGCAATGCAGACACGGCCCAGCGTCTTCAGGCGCTTGCTCTTGGAAAACAGGCACCAGATGTTCAGTGCCAGGGTGCAGCCCATGCCGCCCAGGCAGATCAGTGCGATACCGTTGCAGACTTCGGAAGTGGTCAGGTACATTGCAGTGCCGCCGGCTGCCACAGCAGCCACATTAGCAGCCTGTGCGGGGATGAAGATGGCGTTGCGGGGGCCAGACCAGGTCCAGCCAGAGATGCCCAGAGAATAGAAGAAGCAGCAGAACAGGTTGAGCAGGATGAAGCCCGGATAGGTCTGTGCAATGGCATTGATGGGTGCAAACAGCTTGAGCACGATGGGATACAGATCCACATCCAGATCGATGATCACGATCTTGAGCAGCAGGATGGACAGGAAGATGGGGATGATGTTCTTGATCCACTCCTGCACAAACTCAGGGATGGTGTTGTTGTTCTTGAACAGGTTCAGCTTTGCGATCAGGTGGAAGATGATGGACACATACAGTCCGATGCAGATCGCAACCACGATACCGGTGGGGCCGAAGCGGTTCCAGGTAACGGAGTAGACGCCGTCCACGGTGGTACCCTTCATCGCTAGGATGTAGGCGCAGATGCCGGTCAGGCCGCCGACCACCTGATAATTCCGATGTTTCAGAGAGCCCATTTCCTGGTAGACCATCATAAACGCCACCAGCAGCGAAAGCATGCTGAACGTATAGTTGGAAACCGCGCTCAGGTTGGGCAGGATGTTGGGGAAGTAGGGCTGCACGACATTGTAGAAGAAGATCAGGCAGCCGGTAAGGATGAAGGGCAAGCACTTGACGATGCCTGCGGAGAAGCCGTGCACCCAGGGCCGCTCGGTAAATTTCTGCACCGCCGGGGTCACTTTATACTGCAGCCAATCCATGAATTTCTGCATGGGTTTTTTACTCATAACATCTTCCTCCTGTCAGCTCTTATTCAGAACATCCAACGCAAAATCGATCAGGCCGTTGCCATCCAGCGAGCCATAGACAGACTGCGGAATGACTTCCACCGGGATGCCGTACTGGCCTGCGAGTTCGTCAAACTCATCCTTGTGGGAAGCGAAGTGCGGGCCGATGAGCAGCAGATCGTAATCCTCGATCACATCTTCTACCAGGCTCTGGCTCTTGGCAGCTACCTTGGTGCCGGGGGCCTTTGTGTTGGCCGCCTTTTGTGCCGCCTGTGCCAGGAAGCCAGAACTCATACCTGCGCCGCAGCAAAGTAAGATCTTGTACGCTTTCATGATAATTTCTCCTTTCATGAGGTGTTTTGAGAAGCAGGGTCGCTGCGCCGCGGCCCTTTTCTTGGCTCTATTATCGCCCGGCAGGATCCGGAAAAAAAGTCTGCGTTTTTTCCGTTATTTTGGAAATTCCAGGTCTTTTTTTTGCGAAAAGGGTATTATATAATAGAATAAAATATTAAGGATTTCTGAACCGAGAGATTCCTGATCACAAAAAAGAGGTCTGCAGTCCCATGCTTTCAACAAAAGATGTCATCCAGTATCTGAACCAGCACGGCAATGTGCAGGCCATAGAGGATATGGCCGCCTTTTTTTCCGTCACACCGCGCACCATCCGCAACCATCTGCGTTCGGTTCAGGACGCATATCCTGCCTGCCTGCAGGTCGGCCGCGGCCAGGTGAAACGTTTGAAGCAGATTCCCGAAGAAAGCTCTCCTTCTGCGCAGGTGCCGTCCTCCCAGCAGGAACGTTCCCGCTATATCCTCCGCGCCCTGCTTTCCCGAAGCGAGCCGATGGATCTGGACGAGCTGGCCGCTTCGCTGTTCATCTCGGAGGTAACGCTGCAGAACGAGGTCAAGCTCATCCGGCATGAGATCGCAGAATATCATCTTTCGCTGCGCACCAAAAACAACACCCTGTTTATTTCCGGAAGTGAAAAAGACAAAAAGCGTCTCATGATCCACCTGATCTACAACGAAGCGCAGCACACGCTTGTGAGCATGGAGACGCTCCATGCCATCTTCCCCCGCTACGATATCCAGAAGATCCGCAGCGATATCCTTGCCTGCCTGAACAGCCAGCACTTTTTTATCGACGAATACTCTCTGACCAATCTCCTGCTGCACATGCTCATCACGATGGATCAGCTTGGCACCGCCCCCAATGCCCCGCGGTACGAGGTCTCCACCGACCTCATTGAACTGAACCGGCATTTTGTGTTGATCATCGACAGCATCTGCACAGAACTTGAGCGGGAATACGGCATCGTTTTCACCCGCAGCAACAAGTACCAGTTCACCCTCCTGCTCATGACACGCGCCGTGCGCAACCAGGATGTATCGCTGCCAAGCCGTGCCACGCTTTCCATCCACCCCAGCACGATGCGCCTGGTAGACTCCATCGTTCAGGCTGTGAAGCAGGTGTATGACATCGACCTGACCGACATTGATTTCTTCATTCCGTTTGCACTGCACATTGATAATATGCTTGTGCGCATCCGCCAGAATGTGTCGGTCCACAACCCCCTGCTGCACAGCATCAAAGCAATGTCGCCCATTATCTACGACATTGCGGTCTATATCTCCAACCTGATCAACCACCAGGAGCATGTGCAGCTGTGTGAGGATGAGATCGCCTACATTGCGCTTCACATCGGTGCACACATCCAGGACATCTATAACCGCCGCGGCAAGCTGTGTGCGGTATTGCTCTGCCCGCAATATTACTCCTACGACCATCGCCAGTTCGACCGGCTGCAGAGCTATTTTTCGGACGATCTGACCATCGAATCGGTCGTTACCGCCCCGCACGAACTGGCCGGGCTGAAGTGTGATATGATCCTCTCCACCCTTCCGCTCACCGCAGCGCCGCCTGTGGTGCTCATCTCCAATTTTATCAGCAACAATGACCGCCAGGTCATCAGCGACGTGATCCACCGCCTGAAGGCAGCACGTGAAAAAGAACGCCTGATCAGCCTGTTGCAAACTCTGATCGATGCCGACCTGTTCACCCCCGGTGCAGACTACGCCGACCGCGAAAGCGCCATCCGCACCATCGGCGGTCAGATGTGCGCCCGCGGCATCGTACCGCAAGAATTTATCGAAAGTACGCTGGAGCGGGAGCAGATCTCCCCCACCAATTTTGGCATGATCGCCATTCCGCACCCGTCTGATTGCCGCGCTGCCCGCTCGGCCATCGCCGTGTCCCTGCTGCGCAAACCGCTGAGCTGGGGCACCAGCAGCGTGCGCATCATTTTCATGATCTGCGTTTCCAAGAGCGATCTGTCGGATTTTTCCGACATCTTCTCCTACCTTCCCCGCGTATGCAGCGACCACAAAACATTGGAACAGCTGGCTTCCGCTTCCAGTTATCCGGATTTCATCCAGATCCTTGGCGACCTGTGCGCCGAATGATCTTTCTGCCTGCCATTCTTTCCTTTCCCCCATATAAAAACGAGATGCAGCACCTTTTCTGTCTTGGAAGGTGCTGCATCTCGTTTTTTGCATCCGGGCCTGCCTGTAAAAAAGCTCTTGACAAATCCTTTCGTGTCATTATAATTACCAAAGATAATTATCATAAGCAACTTTCAGAAAGGACTTTTTATGACGATCGAACTTATCAAGCAGCTGATGGATACCTGCTATCTGGCAAAGCGTGCCCGGGACCTGCTGCCTCCCCTGCCCGATGGTGTGACGTCCTCTTACATTCAGTATCTGGATGTCATCCAGATACTGGAAGCAAAGGGCGTGCGGGCCAGAGTCTCCGACCTGAGCGATGCGCTGAACCTGCCCCGCCCCGGTGTGACCCGCACCGTAAAGGAGATGGAGCGCAAGGGCTACCTGCAAAAGCAGGTTTCGGCCGAGGATGGCCGGGTGACCTATCTGCTGCTCACAGACGCAGGCAGGCTGCTCTCGAAAAAATACGACAGCGACTATTTCCAGAGCCTTGCCCCCTGTCTGGACGATATCCCGGAGGCAGACGCAGAGTGTACCATCCGAACCATTGAAAAATTCTATCAGGTCATGTGTGAAAGGAGAAACGTCCATGAAAAGTGATAAATCTGATTTTACGCAGGGCAGCATCCTGCAAAAGCTGGTGCTTTTTATGCTACCCGTTCTGGGTGCACTGGTGCTGCAGGCCGCTTACGGCGCGGTAGACCTGCTTGTGGTTGGACACTTCGGCTCAACCTCTGGCCTTTCGGCCGTGTCCACCGGCAGCCAGGTGCTAAACCTTGTCACCTTCGTGGTAACACAGTTTGCAATGGGCATCACCGTGCTCATCGCCCGGTATCTGGGCGAAAAGCGGCCGCAGTACATCGGGCAGGTCATCGGCGGCTCTATTGTTGTATTCGCGCTAATACCTGACGTTCAAACAGCAATACGCTACACTCAGCGATCCGAAAGCCGAACTTGCCAACTACGTTCGTCTGGGCGGTTTTCCTGCCACACACTTGCAGGCATATGCGCCGGACGAAGTTTACACGATCGTCCGGGACATTTATAATTCCACTATTTTCTCTGATATTGTCCGTCGGAATCAGGTCAAGAAAATCGACCAGCTGGAGCGCATCGTCAAATACACGTTTCAGAATGTCGGCAACACATTTTCTGCCAAGTCGATTGCGGATTACCTGAAGTCCGAGCGTCGTGCCATTGACAATGAAACCGTTTACAGCTATCTCGAAAAGCCGGAAAATGCCTATTTGCTGCACCGCTGTTCCCGCTATGACCTGCGTGGCAGAGAAATTTTGAAAACGCAGGAAAAGTTCTACCTTGCAGATACCGCTTTACGATACAGTGTTCTCGGTTATAACGCCGACAGCGTTGCTGCCAGCCTTGAAAACATTGTCTATCTGGAGCTTTGCCGCCGGAGATATACTGTCCAAATCGGCAAAACACCCGATGGCGAAATCGACTTTGTTGCTGTGCGCCAGAACGAAAAGCTGTATGTTCAGGTCACACAGCAGATCAATTCCATAAACACAGAAAAGCGTGAATACGAGCGCCTACTGGAAATCCACGATAATTACCCCAAATATGTTCTCACCACCGATGCTTTTGCGGGTGGCAACTATGAGGGGATCAAAACTATGCACATTGCAGATTTTCTTCTGAGTTCGGAGTATTGAACATTCACGCTTTCCATCAAAATGCCGCCACTGTGCGGCATTTTCTTTTTGCCGGGAGGTGGTCAAACTGGCTGCAACAAGATTGATTGCACTGCACAAAAACAAGGGGAAATCCGTTGCAGCCTGCCTGAAAAGCCGCACGGATTACGCCCAGAACCCGGACAAGACACAGCAGGGCGAACTGGTCAGCAGTTACGAGTGCAGCCCCCTGACAGTGGATGAAGAATTTATGCTCTCCAAACGCCAATATGAACTTGCCACCGGGCGCAGGCAGAAAAGTGATGTGATCGCCTATCAGATTCGTCAGTCTTTCAAGCCCGGAGAGATCACCGCCGAGGAAGCAAACAAGGTCGGTTATGAGCTTGCCGAGCGATTTTTGAAGGGTAAACACGCTTTTATCGTTGCTACCCACACCGACCGGGCACACGTCCACAACCACATTATTTACAATTCCACTGCCTTGGACGGAACCCGGAAATTCCGGGATTTTTTGTTATCTGGGCTTGCGGTGCAGCGACTGAGCGATTTGATTTGTCTGGAGCATCAGTTGTCCGTCATTGAAATCAAGCCGTACCGGGAGCGGCAAAAGCGCACCCTTTATCCCCCCAGAGAAAGCAATCGGGATAAGCTGTGTGCCATAATCGACAACATCCTGCTGAACGAGAAGCCCGAAGACTTTGAAGCCTTTCTTCAAAAGCTGGAACAGCAGGGCTATGAGATCAAACGAGGTAAGCACACTTCCGTCAAAGGCACTCGGCAGAAACGCTTTATCCGTTTTCGGACACTGGGCGCAGGGTACAGCGAAGATGAGATAAAGGCGGTCATTGCCAGAGAAGCCGAACATCGCCCACATCAAAAGCAGCCGCCGAAAGAGCAACCGTTCCACCTGTTGGTGGACATTCAGGCAAAACTCGCCGAGGGCAAGGGCGAAGGTTATGCACGGTGGGCGAAACGCTACAATCTGAAAGAGATGTCCAAGACGCTAATTTTTTTGCAGGAAAATAAAATCGGCAGTATCGAAGAAATGCAGGAGCGTGTGGACGCTGCCACCGCCCGTTATCATGAACTGGGCGATTCCATTAAAGCTTCTGAGAAGCGGTTAGCAGAAATTGCGGTGCTGAAAGCACACATCATCAACTACGCCAAAACGCGATCGATTTATGATGCCTACCGAAAGACAGGATATAGCAAGCGATTTCTGGAGGCGCATCACACAGAGATTACGCTGCACAAGGCAGCGAAAGCAGCATTTGATGAATCCAATTTGAAAACGCTTCCCAAGGTAAAGGAGTTGGACGCGGAATATTCCAAACTGCTGACAAAAAAGAAAGCAGCCTACCCGGACTACCGCAAAGCGAAAGAAGAAATGCAGGAACTTCTTCGTGCGCGGAGAAACGTAGAACTGTTCTTTGCAGAGGAAAAGAGAAGTACCGAAAAAATGAAGTCCCGATAAATGAAGATAGCCTAGGATTCTTCCCTCGTGGAAGAGCCCTAGGCTATCTTTTTTGTTATAAAAGAGTTTGGAACAAACGCGCAGCCTGCATCGGCACGATGCAGAACAAATGGGGTTTGGGCACAGCCCAACAAGCATTTTTACAAAGCAAAATAGCATTTGTATAGACGAATGCCCTGCTTGCGATAGATGCGCTAGGAGAACGGTGTCCTGCTTGAGTGGAAACACTAATATAAGTATAAGATAAAATTTATCTTATACCTGTTTGATTTATGACAGCTTTAGAAATCACATAGTGATTCTACGTGCGACACCTCTGCCACAGACGAAAGAACTGCAGTCTTCGGAACAATTTGATGTGCATATAGGCACAAATAATACACAAGTGCCAGCGTGTGATGCACCAACAAAGCAGGTGCAGGATCCGGCATTGATGTTACAGTTGCCTGAACTGCTAGAATCCAAAGGTTGAATAAGAAAATCCATGATGAGTGACCCTCCAATCACATAGTGATTCTGCGCGCGACACCTCTACCGCAGACAAGATTCCAGCAATCTTTCGGGCAGGAAGGATTTGTGGGGGTGTTGGGGGCGCAGAAAGTGCTGTCAAAAAAACAGGTGCAGACATCGGTGTTGACATTACAACTGCAGATATCAGTATTAAAAGGACGAATGAGAAAATCCATGATGAGTGACCCTCCAATCACATGGTAATACGTCGTGCGACACCTCTACCACAAACAAGGTCAAAACAATCTCTGGGACAAGATGGGTTATGGGAGCAATATACGCTACCTGCGAAGCATACGCAGTGATTAGCATTGACGGTGCAGTTTGATCCGTCATCACCACCGCCATCATCGCTGAGGGGAACGATAAGAAAATCCACTGATTTGCCTCCTGTTACATAGTGATTCGTCGAGCCACGCCTCTTCCACACACTAAAACGGTACAATCGACAGTGCAGTTTGTGTGGCAAATAGGAACGAAACCTATGCATTTGTCCGAATTGGCTGCTCCCATAAAGCATGTGCAATCGGAGATGCGCTCACAGTTTTCGTGAGAAATGGGCAAAATTAAAAAATCCATAAAATCCTCCTTGGAAAATGATTGGGTTCTAAGGGCTCCAACCTTAAAACTCAAGTGTGAATAAAATTATAGGAGTGCATCCCTCCTTTCAAGAATTAAAAGTGGAAAGACAGGGTATGTATTTGATATGAGATGCAACGATTCTCTGCGGGCTGCGTTGTATTACTTTAACCTAAAGTGCGTGACGATTGATACGAACCTAAAATGTGCCTCATTCTTTTTTATGGGTGAGCCAGTACCAGCCTGGATGTTCCTCGCTGTTTGTGATCTGATCCGGGTGCTCAAACAGCATTGCATACTGCGCAATTTTTTCATCCGGGATGTCAGGGGATCCCGCAAAGAACTTTCCGCTTTCTGAGGCAGGATTCTTTGCAAGGGCGGTATTATACAAGATGACATGGTTCGTATCGGATTCATCCAGATCTCCAATCTCGTGGGTCACAACGCCGTCAATGACGGTCAGCTTGCCGTCAAGGAAGCTTTCTTCGCCAGCCATTCGTGAAACGAAACAATTGTCAATCCAATAAACCGTTCCATCGCCAACATAGCGTGTCATTTGGACGTGTCCTGCCCCGAACGAGCCGAAATACTTTGCAGTTGGATTTTCCTGATAGATCCGCTGGAGATTTGTATACAGGGCATCTTCCCGATAAGCCATAGCCTTGCCGCCAAGTTGAAGTTCTGCCTGATAATCGTTCAGTTCATTGCACGTCTGCTCCTGTTGCCAGCTTAAAAGAGCACGCTCCAGATGGATCATTTTATCGCCCAGCACTAATTCGAGTTGTTCCGGCTGGGTCTGCATCTGCTCGATCAGCTGTGGCAGCAGGCTGTTTTCAAAGCGCTGCTGCATCTGGCATTTCTGGATGCTAATCAAAAGCATCTGCGTCTTTCTGTCTGCTGCTGAAAAATCGCAATCTTTCAGAAGATACTTACAAAAGGTGTAGAGCATCTCAATCGAATCCGTGATATCTGCACCCAGGATGGAGATCTTATCATTATCCGGTCTGTTCCGGTTGAACTCCGACATCCACCGGAACAATTCGTAGTCTTCTTGGGATACCGTAAACTGATCGAACGCATCGGAAAAGGCCATCCGGTTCTGTATCGTTTCGTTTTCGATAAAGCCGCTTGCATAGCCATGCTCCATCAAAAGGACACGCACGCCTTTTTTCTCCACAAGATACTTGAACAGAACATTGCGGAACTTCTGGTATTCTACTTTTCGATGCGCTTCGCCAAAGATATAGACTTGCGCGTCATCGTATCGAAGCATTTTGGAAAGCCCGGAACCAGTAGAGAGATCGATGATCTGAGAGCCTCTTGGATAAAGCTCAAACGCAAGCCCTAAAAGGATAACAAGAACAGCTGCGAAAGCAAGAAATTTTCTGCGCAAAACAAGCCCTCCTGTGAAAATTAGAGTCGGATAACCTCGTCACAACAATTGAGAAAGACAGGATTGTGAGAGACTAATAGGATGATTTTTTGAAATTTGATTTGCTGTAGGTATTTAACAAGTTGTGAGCAACTCTCCTGATCGAGGGATGCATCGGGCTCATCAAGAATTAAAAAATCAGAATTCTTTAGAAATGACCTCAGCAAACAAAGTGTTCGGGCTTCGCCACCAGATAATGAGCTTGGAACAATGAAGTCTGAAAGGCTCAATTTCTTGACATTTGAAAGAGAAATTATCTTATCGATGTTGAGTTTCGATGGAAAATCGCCTTCTGGTAAAAAAAGAAGAAGGTTGTCTCGATAGGTGGCAGGGACAATTGTGCTTTCTTGGCTTACATAAGAAATTTTCTCCCGGAGCCAATGAAGATCAATGTCGTGTATATCGATACCGTTGAAAGAAATCACGTTGCGGGGGATAACATCATTGTACAGACCAAGTAAAATGTTGATAAAGGTTGTTTTTCCGGCCCCGTTCTTTCCAGCCAGACCATAGATTTTACCGGGTTGAAGGGAAAATGATAAATTCTCATATAGAAGACGCTTTTCATCAGAAAATGCAAAGGACAGCTTCTTGCAGCTGATGGAAAGAGGAGGCGAAAACATTTTGTGTCCAGAGGATTCTTTACTTTTTGAAAGGATATCATATATCCGTTGGCTGGAGACACGAGTATTTTGATAACTTGATCCAAGATTCAAAAAGTAAAGTATTCCACTTTGCACTTGAGAAAAGTATGTAGAGAAGGTAATCAAGAGCCCAATTGTGATTTTACCATTGTAAACGCATTGAGCACCGACAGTGAGAAGAAGAAGTTGCGAGAACAACGAAATACTGCCCTGAAGTATCGAAATTAGATATTGGAGATAAGAATCGTTGACTTTAGCGGAAGAAAATTCAGAAAAGGAATCATCCACTCGTTTTCGAAAGGTGCTTTGAATAGAATTGGTTTTAATGAAATAGATAAACTCTAGCTGTTCGAACAACTTTGCAAAGAAGTTGCTTTCGCAAATTCGAAAATTTTTCCGAGTTACATATAACTTCTTTTTCAAAAAAAGATAAAGAAGCGTATATAAAATCGAAGAAATTACGATGATTAAGGACATTTCAATGTTCAATGAAAAACAAAGAAAAAGAATACAAAGAACGTTGAGAATCTTCGTTGTAACATTTAAAGCCAAATCGATGCAAAAGGCAATGATAGTATTTGTGTCCTGGTTGACGGATTGATTTAGTGCGGAAAGATTTTGCTGTTGGATATAAGTGTAAGGGAGGTCCTGTATATGGAAAATGACATCACAATTGAATTCTTTTCCCATAGAGAGTTCTATCTTTAACTTCAAAATGCTACAAATAACACCCATCGTTTGCGAAAGCAGAAAAAGAAGAAGAAGAACCTTACATTTGTCAAGAATGGGGGAAAGCGAGTGACCGGATGAGATATCGGTGATGATATTTCCGGTTATGTACGGGGAGATTGTAGAAACAGCGGTGTTAAAAATGCTCAAGAGAATCAATATTACAAGAGTGTGACGATGAGCACGAAAATACTTTTCACACTGTTTGATCATTTTCTTTTTCCTTGTTGCGTGCTTTGATGACATTATCCGCCGTTATAAGCAGAAATTCTTCAAGATGATCCTTGAATTCACTGCACCTGTCAGGTAACGATTGTAAACGACGATGCGGGCAACCACCCATGCAAATCGGAAGAACGGCACAGTCACTGCAGTCAGGATCATCAACAGCAGAGTACTGAATATAGGAGAACAGAGTGCTATTATACTCAATATTCGTGTTGATGTTGCCAACAGCCCGCTCAATATGACCAATGTCATCCCAGCATTTATAGAGAGAACCATCGGAGTCGATGACGAACACATTGTTGGAATCTGCACCACAGTAACATCTGACAGGTGTGGGATAAAAATTATTCCGTTGCAGATTTGCAGTTTCACCGTTGATCATTTTAATTCTGGCTTCAACGAATTCATCGGTGTTTAAGCACATAGAGGTGGTCGGATCTTCTTTACCAGTGCTGGTGATTTTTCCGAGGTATGGGAAAACCTTTTCACTCAAACCATTATCTTTTACCCACTCGAAAATTTCATGAACTTGATCGACATTGTGCCTGCCGGTATTGATGCGGAGAGATACCGATGGAATCACATCTTTGACATCAATCAAATTTTGAGTAATAACGTCGTAAGTGCCGCCACCATTAGCTAAAGGACGGCTGCAATCATGAATTTCCTTTCGACCATCCAAAGTGACTTGATATTGGTTTACATAAAGGGTATTCAGCTTTTCAACAACTGCGCAATTCAGCAAATAGCCGTTCGTTACAATTGTCGCACCGTAGGCAATGTCATTCTTCTTGCAGATGTCGATGAATTTTAAGGAAAGGCTTTCAATAATATCAAGTGCAAGGAGAGGCTCTCCACCATACCATGTTACTGTGAAACTCTCAAGATGAGGAGCTTCAGATTCAACAAATTTAACGATGGCCTCTTGAGTGGCTTCGGACATGGTAGATGCGCGAAGTACTGATCTTTCGTAGCAGTACACACACCGGAAATTGCAATTTGATGTGGCGGCAATTACTAGTGATAGATGTGAACGACTGTACCGAGAGCAAAGCTGCTCATACTTCAAAATAGCTTTTTCGTCAATGGAATCATCGATGAGAAATCCACCGGTTTTCAAGTCGTTCAAAAACGCCTCATCCGGGATTTCTTCGTGAGTCTGGCAATAATTTTCATACTGTTCGACTTTAGAACGATCAACGAGCGCAAGTGCGAGCGATTTTGCGTTGAACATCAATTTCTGTGAAGGATTGCTTGGAAAATCATAGATGCTGTTATATTGCGATACTTTCATAACTATACTCCTTGATATTTTATAATGCGCGAAGGTGGTTTTGTTCTACTCCCTTACCACAAGAAAGTCTACACTATGGTAACGAAAAACGGATTTTCTGTCATGAAAAGGCAACAAAAAAGGCATTGAGCCAGTAACTGAAAACTGGCTCAATGCCTTTCAACTAAGAAAAAGCTTTTATGATATCATGAAGGATTTTCATTTGCTGTGGTGAAAAATCTTTCCCGCGCTGACTTGGCGCTAAGAATTCCCTGCGTAAATCCTCCAAAATGATTTTCTGCGCAGGTTCAAGACCTGACAATGAAAGTGAATCGCTTTTTTCAAGACCAAGAAGTTCATCAGCAGAAATACCAAATAACATAGCAATGCTAGAAAGTACATCCAACGGGATTGCATGAGCATCGCTTTCATACCCGCTGATTGTTGAAACAGCTTTGTTCAATCGTTTGGCCAAGTCAGCTTGTGTCCAATTGCGGCTTTCGCGCAACGATTTGAGTTTTTCACTGAGATAATATTCCACTTTCGTCCACTCCTATCATTATAGAGTGTACTATTTGCGGTTTCGATATAATCGTATTATAATATTGTAAAAGTTCGATTATCTCGAAATACAATTGACTTTTAGAAAGGGCTGCATTATCTTGAGTGGCAAAAAGCTGGTCAGATTCTCTTGGAGGAAATTTGAAATGAATTTTTTGGTCTGTGATGATGAGATGAAGATTGTCGAGCAGGTATCGACCTTACTTCAAGAACATTGTATGGAAAACGGAATCCATGCGCAAATCCATGCATTTGATGATCCGTGCGCGATTAAAGACTATGATTCGTACGATATTGCATTTCTGGATATCGACATGGAGAAGCTAAATGGCATTAATCTGGCAAGAAAACTTCGGCAAGAAAATCCAGGAATCGTTATCATTTTTCTGACGAACTTCATCCAGTATGCGCCGGAAGGGTTTGAGGTACAGGCGTTTAGGTATCTTTTGAAAAGTGACATGCAGGAAAGACTGGTATCCTATTTTGAGGACGCAGTCAGGGAAGTGGTTCGGGAAAAACAAATCATTACGATCTCTGTCAATGCGGAATTGATCGATATCCCAGTGAGCCATATTCTGTATCTGGAATCAAACCTGCGAGTTGTTACGATGCATCTGATCAACGATGACCGAGAGGAATATCGATTTTATGGTAATATGACAGATTTGTCAGAAAAGCTGGAGGCTCTTGGATTCCTGCGAGTCCAAAAGTCCTTTTTGGTAAACATGGAGTATATAGAACAGCTCCAATACGAAAAAGTGAGCTTGTGCGGTGGAATCGTTCTGCCTTCCAGTGCTAAAAATCACAAGACATTGAAACAGCAGTACCTGAAGTGGAGAGGGAAAAATCGATGGGCGATTTTTTGAGCATTTTTTATACCGTAGTTGATACGCTTTCGCTTATATTCTTTCTGGATGCGTTTGCCACCCGACGCTGGGATAATTGGAAATTCAAACTGGGCGTTGGGTGTTTTATTGCGCTGCTTTGTTGGGTGCTGCAGGTTCCGTTTGTATTCTTCGGGCGAGATCCGGCCATCAAAATCGGCATGATCATTTTGGCGTACACAATAAGCGCAAGGGTATTATACAAAGAGATTTCCAATTCCATGCTGTTGCTTTTGGTTTGCATAGAGTACCTTGTGACCTATTACCTGTCTTTTGGCCTTGGTATGATGGGCGCTTTCATCTGTGGGATGGACGGAGAGGCTTTTCGCTCAAACTTTCCACTTGCGATGGTCTATGGAGGAATCAATTATTCGGCAGAACTTTTTCTAACATATACATTCCGAAAGGTCATGAGGCAAAGAAGGCTTTCGAAGAAGTCCAACAACCTGACTAGCGTACGATCATTGCTCTACTTTTTGTTTCCGAGTACATCGTTTGTGATGCTTGTACTTTTGCTGTACATGACAACTGGAAAGGACGCAAGCGAAGCGGTGGTCGCTGCTGCATGTGGGTCGATTTTTGCGGCCAATGTGGCGGTTCTGTATCTTTTGGAACGGATGGAAAAGACGGCTGAAAATCAGGAAAGAGTTTTGGCACTGGAACAACAGCTCCAGTTTCAGGCTAAAAATATGGAAGCGGCAAGTCAGCTCTATACGGCTCAACGCCATAAGGTGCACGACTTTCGGGCACACCTCAACATACTTCAAGGTCTTTTGCAAAATCAGGAGTACGATGCGGCAGAGCAATATCTGAATTCTGTGACTAAAGAACAAACAGATCGATTGTTCTTGGTCAATTCTCATCATTCGATTTTGGATGCGCTGTTCAATACGAAAGCAACCGAAGCAATCCGGAAGGGAATCGACATCGACTTTAAGCTGAATGATCTATCGACGCTTCCGTTTGACGTGTCCGATATGGTCGTTTTGTTCTCCAACCTGCTGGATAATGCAATTGAAGCATGTGAAAAAGTCGATGGTAATAGAGTGATTCGGGTCTCAGTTGTGTTAAAACGAAGCCTTTTGTTTTCCATCCGAAATACGACACTTCCGGTCAAGATAAAAAATGACACGATCCAGACAACGAAACCGAATGCAAGTCTTCATGGATTTGGACTTTCCAATATAAAACTTATTCTAAATAAATATCATGCAGACTTTGTCATGGACTACACAGATGGATGGTTTCAATTTACCGGAGAAATTGAAATATAGCCTATTTTGTGACATCGAAACCTGATTTTGTTACAAAATCATGGACGTAGAGAAGAATATAGTGTTTAAAACAAGTAAAAATGCTCTCGATGGTAGGAATCTCCAATGGATGAAGTTGCAAAAAAAATCGCAGTTTTTTGTGTAAAGAACGAGCTTGTCGAACAGGGAATGTTTGAGTGGTGTGTGTACAGCATTGAAAAAAAACTAGTGACATTTTCCACATGGGTAGTATTGATTTTTATTGGAGCATGCCTGTTTGGATTCCAATGTGTACTATGTTTTACTCTTGGATTTCTTGTGCTGCGGCGCAGAACAAATGGATATCATGCAAAAACATATATTGGATGCTTGCTTGGATCTATTCTGATTGAATGCAACTCTATATTTATGGTACGAAATTTGTCCATGGAGGGGATTGTACTCATCATTGCTTTATCAAATCTGATAATTCTAAAGGTTGCTCCTGTCAACAACGAACAGATTCATTTGACGGCAGGCGAAATGGATGCCATGAAAAAGGATGTACACAAGATACTTGTTGGAATGAATATTCTATGCTTTCTGTACGTTTTTTGTTATCTGGCAAGTGAAATTGGAAAAGGATTGGTCGCTGCACTAGTGGCAGATGCAATAATGTTAGTGGCGGCTGATTTGGATAAAGTAAAGGAAGGGTGATTTTATGAAGTACAATACTCAAAAAGTAATCCAGAAGACACTCCACGATATGATTAGGCGAGATATGGAAGGTTGGCCACCGGTCTGCACAGGCTGGATGTATCAACCGAAACGTCCGGAACAGATGCAGAAGGAAGAAAATGTGCTCAGAATGAAGACCGAAAAACCGAACCCGAACCTCTAAAGAACCGGACGGGTAATTTTTCTTCGACGCTATATGACGCTACATATAGTTCAGTTCCGTCAATAGGGGTGTTTCCGCATTCATTATTGATAGCAATAGGGAGTTTCCCTTTTACTATTATGGAGATTGTAATGTGCAATTCCCATACTCCGCCCGCCTTGCCATCATTGACAAAGAAAGGACGAAGAAACATGAAAAGGAGATTGATCGAGTACCAACCGAGCCCCAGCAACCAAAACTTGGTTCGTTGCCGACTGTATCTTTGCACTCCGACCTTATGGCGCAGCTTGCGACTGCGTTGCTCTGTGGTCGGAGGGCTGGCTTATGTATTTTAATTCTTACGCTGCCGGTTATCGAATCCAAAAATTGCGCAAAGCACATGGACTGACGCAAGAGGAAGCCGCTATCAAATTGAATATCAGCGATCGGCATATGAGAAGTCTGGAAAAAGGCACTTATACGCCGCTGGATCTGTTCGTTGAAATAGCAGTACATTTTGATGTCACTTTGGATTACCTCATTCTTGGGAAAGTAGAAACCAAAAAGGAATTGGAACTCGGCAAAAAAATCCATGACCAGAAGCAGATTATAAAATCATTTGGCGAACAGCTTCTGGCATTTGCAATGGAGATTGAGACCGAATAATAAATCTATGAGAAGTCGGAGAGCGTTCTCCGGCTTCTTTTTTTGTTGCAAAAAAATCAAACGTGTCTATGTGAAACCGGAAGGAAAGCTTCCGGTTTTGCTGCTTTTTTGGGCTGAAAAAGTCCAAAAACCGGAAGGAATGCATCCTAAAAAAGCATTCAGTTTTCAGGTACACTATGGTCACAGCAAGGGGGCAACACCCCAGACGGGGAGGAACCCAAAGCTGGAAACCGTACCTTGAAAACTGAATATCATTCCCTCGGACAAAATAATGAAACTTCCGTAACTCGCGGCCCGGTCATAAAGAAGACGGGGTGGCTGAAGAAGCCAATGTGGAGTGTGGGTGCAAGTCCCCACTTACCGAGGTGCATTCCAAATCCAACGGGCGTCGAGGACAAATAGGTTGGAAAAACTTAAAGCAAAACTTCAAAGCCCACCACCGGGATTCTTCTGAATCAAGGCAGTGGGCTTTTTCCATACCGAATATTCATTCTGATGACACGGAGGTATTGATTATGAGCCGTACTTTTACCCACAAGACCGATGAATCGACCCTGACCACCCTCTGCCCCCGCTGCCTGAATGCCTTTCGGAACACCCGTGGCATCCGTGTCCGCCGTGCAGACCCCGGTCAGATCGTAAAGGAACCCTGCACCTACTGCCAGACTAACTTCGGCTACGACTACTACATCCAGCCCACCAACCCGAAATCCACCTACTTTAAGAAGGGACGGTTTGATGATGAATCTGAATGCGCTTAAGATTGACCCTGAATTTCAGGGCAAGATCCCGCCGCTCACTTTTGAGGAGCTGAACCAGCTCGAAGCCAACATCCTGCGAGATGGTCGTATCATCAACCCGATCATCGTATGGCAGGGCTTGATCGTAGACGGGCACAACCGCTACACCATTGCCAAGAAGCACCCAGAGATCCCTTTCACCGTTCACGAGAAAGAGTTTGCCAGCCGCTATGAAGCCATCATCTGGATCTGCAAAAACCAGCTAGGGCGGCGTAACCTCACCCCGGAACAGAAGAAGTACCTTATTGGAAAACAGTACGAAGCCGAGAAGTTAAACCATGGCGGAGATCAGAAAAGTAACCTTAAAAAATCGACTGGCCAAAATGGCCAGTCGATTGACAAACGGTGGACACGTCAACGAATCGCCGATGAAAACGGTGTCAATGACAGCTTTGTAAAAAGGGCTGAGCAGTTTTCCAAGGGCGTAGATGCAGCCGAAGAAGCAGTTCCCGGCACCCGTCAGAAAGTCCTTTCCGGCGAGGTGAAATCAACTGCTGCCGAGATCGCATCCGTTGCCCGCGCACCTCCTGAAGAACGTCCGGCACTGGTAGCTGAGATTTGCAAGCCGAAGCCCCCAAAACCGCCTGCACAAAAGCAGAAAGCTCCCCCAGCCGTAGCTGCACCGCTGCCCAATGCCAGTACATCCGAGGAAGAATGCACGGACGAAGAACTGGTTCATACTCCGGCTCCGCAGGAGCAGACTTTTCCACAAAGAGTGAATGAACCGTTGAAAATCGACCGTCAGCAGATTCTTAAAATCGCAAACAGCCGTTATGTACCCAAACGACTTGCCGATGGTACAGCGATGCTTTGCGAGGTATCGGGAGCCGCCAACAGTATGATGCGCCGCTGGGAAAGTGTTTTCCGGGAATATCCCGATATTCTGTCCGATGCAGAGAACCGTGCATCCGTAGAGCGAACGATTCAGAAGCTGAGAGATTACCTGAAAAATCTGGAAGATAAAATGGAGGAACTGCTATGAAAAATATGAACTGCGTCAGCACTATGCCTGAGATCATGCCCGAAGTCACCGATGAAGCCATCATCGAAGCCCTTTTCGCTCAGCGGCCTTACGAAGAAAAGGTCATCAACAGTGCCTTTCTCGAAATCCCTGCGGAATATCAGCGCAAGCTGAACATCCCCAATGTCGAAAAGATGTCGGCGGAGTTCACCGAACTGATCGCCAACCCGCCCAAGGTCAGCTACCGGGACGGTCACTACTTCGTCTTTGACGGTCAGCATACCATCGTGACCCGTCGAGCGATGAACGGCGGGCAGGATCTTCCGATTATCTGCAAAGTGTACGAGGGACTGACAGAGGAAGAAGAAGCCATGCTGTTTTCCCGGCAGACGGGCGTTTCCACGCCGCTGACCGCTGGCGCAGAGCTGCGCGCCGCTTTGGTGGGCAAAGACCCGGAATCTCTCGCATTCGTGAAAGCCACCGAAAGCACCGGTCTGCAGCTCGGTCTGGACAGCTACCGTGCCCCGTGGAAGATCATCTGCATCCGCACGGCTTTCAAGGAATACAAAGCCTACGGCGCAGACCTTTACAAAGAAGCCCTGACCATGCTGGCAAAGGGCTGGGAGGGTGACCCCGATTCCCTCCGCTCCGGCATCCTGCAAGGCATGGTTCGCTTTGTGGCTCTGTATCAGGGCGAGTATGACCCGGAGCGTCTGGTCAAGCGGCTGCACACTGTTCATCCCATGACGTTGGTAAACGACGAGAAATCTCTGAGCGGCACGGTCAGCTACAAATATATGATGCTGATCCTGCGCACCTACAACGGTGCCAGCCGCTCTAGGAGCCTTCCTATCAAGCAGTGATGTTCTCCAGTCCTAAAACGCCGCAAAAGCCGTCCGTAGGGCGGCTTTTGCCTACATAAGGAAAAGGGGGATGGTTGCTACCGTTTATGTAACAAAGAATTTCGGCTTTCGCCGGGGCGAGATTTACTTTGCAGACCTTGACCCGCACTATGGTTCTGAGCAGGGAGGCAAACGTCCTGTTATTGTAATTCAAAATAATACCGGGAATAAATTTGCGCCGACTGTGATTGTAGCTGCTGTGACCTCAAAAGTCTCCAAGAAGCCAAACCAGCCCACCCATGTTCTCATTGAGAAGAACCCTGCGTTCAGCCGTCCGTCTGTGGTGCTGCTGGAACAGATTTTCACCATTGATAAAGAACGCATACAGCGGCTCCTAGGGCAGACTACGCCGGACGAGATGTACCAGATCAACGAAGCCCTGATGAACAGTCTGGATCTGAACGGAGGTCGATAATATCAACAAGGACGCCTACGCTCCCCTTTCCCCCGCTGTTCCTCCCGATGTTTTCAGCATTGATGCAACTGCACTGAAGCTGATTTCCATTTTATTCGACAACGACCTGATCTCTGCTGAGGTCTATCATCAGGTTCTTAGCAGATATGCAGCGTAATGTCAAGGATGTCGCTGACACCGGCGACATCCTACATATTCCCTTCGCAATCTTCTATACTACGGGCAAAGGAGGTACAGCGATATGAACATCACACAAAGAATGTACTTTGGGCAATTCCCATTGGACAAAGACCGTGACCGCCGCATTGTCTTTTACGGTCGTGTTTCCACCCAGCATGAAGCACAGGTCGATGCACTCGGAAATCAGATGCAGTGGTACGACGATCAGCTTCGGTATCATCCCAACTGGCAGGTCATAAACCGCTATATTGATGAGGGCATCACCGGCACCTCCGCCAAAAAGCGTCCTGCGTTTATGCAGATGATTTCCGATGCCAAACGTGGCAAATTCGACCTGATCGTCACCCGTGAGGTCTGCCGCTTTGCCCGCAACACTGTCGATACCCTTCAGCTTACCCGTGAACTCCGCAATTTCGGCGTAGAGGTCTTTTTCGTATCCGACAACATCTGGACGATGGACGGCGATGGCGAACTCCGGCTTTCCATCATGGCAACCATGGCGCAGGAGGAAAGCCGCAAAATCTCAGAGCGTGTTCTTGCCGGGCAGAAGATAAGCCGGCAGAACGGCGTGCTTTACGGCAGCGGCAACATTATCGGCTATGACCGAGATAAGGTCAACCGTACATACGTTATCAACGAGGAACAGGCTGCTACCATACGGATGGTTTTCACGCTCTATTCTCAGGGCTACGGGGAAAAGGCGATTGTCAATGAACTTTCCCGGCTGGGCCGTAAGGATGGGCACGGAAACGTCAGTTGGTCCTGTACAAAAATCAGCCGCATTCTTCGTAACGCAACGTATATGGGCTATATCTGCTACAACAAGTCCAAGGTCAACAACTATCTTGAAAAGAAGCGCATCAACAATCTGGACGAAACTTCCTTCGTCTATGTAAAAGGCAACTTTGAACCAATCGTATCAGAAGCCCTCTGGCATGAATGTGAGCGCATCCGTAAAAGCCGTATTGTCAATCTGCGTCTTCCTGATGGAGAAACACGACGCAAGGGCATTGACAGCACCAAATATTTATGGGTCGCAAAACTTCGTTGCCGCTGCGGTTCTTCCTACCGCATTTTCAACTGGCGTAAACTGAAGGACGGAACGCCGGTCTTTGGCTACCAATGCAATATGCGAACCGTCAATCCGACCCGTTCCTTCGTTCTGGAGCACAACATGACCCAGCAGCTCAGTTGTGATGCCATTTCCATCCCGGAGTGGAAGCTGGAACTGATGGCGAAGAAGATCTTTGAAAAGGTCTGGGGCAATCAGAATAAAGCCATCCTTCGTGCCTGCAAGATGATCGAAAGCTGTCAGAACGGAAAAGCTACTGCACGAATGTCTGCTGCTCCGATTCGAAGCCAGATCGAAAAAATCAAAAAACGCAAGCTGAACTACGCTGCCATGCGTGCAGACGGCGAACTGCCACGAGAAGAATATCAAGCCCTCTGCAAACAGGCAGATGACGAGATTGCACACTTGGAGCAAGAGCTGAAAGCCCTCTCCCCTGCGCCCGAACCGCAGACGGTTTCTTCGGACATGAAAGCGATCTACGATTTTCTCTCTCAGAAGGTCGATGTGCACGGTGCCCGTCTTGCTCCCGAATTGATTGACCAGTTCGTTGAAGTGGTCACCCCCATTGCCGATTACTCCTACCGCTGGAAGCTGAACACCGGCTGCAAGAAGTCCAAAGAGGAGCGCACCAATCTGATGGCTGTATCGGAAAAACCCATTCTTACCTTCACCATCGACTTTGAAACCGCCAAGCGTTACCGGGAAGCCAACAAGATGCCCCACCAGTTCCGCCGTGCAGCGTGGACCGACCTGACCGTGGAGGTGTATCTGTGATGCTTCTGGGAAGCAGCTCTGTGTTAAACACAGTTCACCTCATACATGAGCAAACAAATAAGGCTCACCGCCAAAATTGACGGTGAGCCTTATTTTATGCTTGATTTTTAACAATAATTCACCGCAAAAGTTTTTTAGGTCACCTCCTCCAAAACTCTTTTTGGCATCATTAATCCTTCTCCGCGCAAACGGATACTTGCTGTCCTCATCATATTGCAACTTTCAAAAGTCGACAGCGTCCATCAAAGCTACACGCCCTTTTCCGTAATCAAGCTTGCTTAGCACTTGCTTAGCGCTTGCTTAGATACTTGCTTAGCGCTTGCTTAGATGCTTGCTTAGCACTTGCTTAGATACTTGCTTAGCACTTGCTTAGATACTTGCTTAGATACTTGCTTAAACTCTATTTTTTGTCAACACCCAGTTAGAGCGCTGATGGTTTTCCGAATCCGTTTCAATAACACCATGTATTCTAAGAGATGATAGCAAATTTCTGATTTTAGTGTTTTTTTGTTCAGCCGTTAGGGAATCCGGCAGTTTATCAAACAGCAATTTTTCAAAGTCGTTCTTTCGCCCCTTACCCCATTTGTTCAGATAATCAACAATCAGTTGTTTATAATATTGATCGTCAAATCCCTTATTTTTTATATATTGAGCTTTTTGATCTAGAGCTTCTGCTACTGTTGCGGAAACAAATAGCTTTGGAATTTTGCCCTCAACCAATCCAAGTTTTCTCAATGTAGCAGCTTCCAATCTGCTAATACTTTCTCCTTTCTGAACTCTATCAAGCAAATATACTGTATCTAAATCCATATCGGGATTCTCAAAAAGAATTTTTGTATAATTATCGTTCAAAATTTTTCCATAAACCGTAACACGAACCTGCTGGTATCTTGACAAGTCATAGTCTGGCATAGGGAACAGCTTTTCTTTTTGGATAGAATAAACTCGACGAATTCCCATTGATGCAGTATCAATCATCTTAAAATTGACCATTGCTTGCGCGAGAAGTGGATTTCGATAATAAGGTGGTGCATATGCTGGCTCTAATACTGGCTTAATATTTCCCGGCAGAAATTGGCCTGCGTTTGATATCACAATACGATCCTCAAATTCATCTACATATATCCTCCGATCCGCAGTATAATCCTGATGTGCAATACAATTATTGAGCAACTCTCGTAGCAGCCAAGAATCATATTGCTGCGTTTCCGTCGGAAACAAACTTAGCTGATTAGGCATATAGCGGTATGTCAGATTACGAATTTTTTTGTAAACTGAATCTATTGCACACAAAAATGGAATATCAAATATTTCATGATCTATTGTATTTCCTTTATGATCATAAAGTCGCCACATAATCTGCGGTGGAACCTCAAAGAAATCCGAGTAATCGCTGTTTCCAAGCAAAATAAATGCAGCCTTTGTTATTTTTCCATTCCTAATGAGTTTAATTTTGGATAAAAATTGATAGTCATCCATTTTGTCAAGTTCTTCCACCGCATTAGAATTGGCCGCATTGGAAAGGCGTTCTCTATAATTAGCTCTGGCAATCGAAATGGCCTTTGTATCCAGATGTGACAATGAAGCTCCGTCTACAATCTCTCTGGTCCAATCTGTTCTACGTTCGCCTCGAATTCTATCAATTTTCTCCTGCGATAAATCAACAAGAGATTCTCCTTCACGTCCATAAAAACGATTTTTCCATCCCGTAGGAATCGCTGTCACTGCAGCCGGAATTTGAAACATAACAATGCGAACAGGCCTACCCTCAGAAGAAAATGGATGCACTACAAAAATATCCATAAAGGAAATAGCTCCGGTTGTCTCTTTTGCGATATCAAGTTTTAATTTTTCCATAGATACTGGATTGTTTTTATAATTTGTGCCACGAAATTCATGAGTAGCATCATCTACACCAAAAATGAGCCACCCATATTTTTTATTCCGAAGATTTGCTTCGTTACTAATGGCAGAGAAGTATTGACCGAGTTTATGCAAATCAAAATTATTGCTCGCAAGTTTAAATTCCACAACTTCGTTTTCTACATGCTGAACAAGATCATTCAGTGTCTCGACCAAAGCTTTTTCGTTGTAATTGGATACACCATATTCAAAGGTTTCGCTCATCCGTCGTGCCTCCTCGGTTTTAATACTTCCATTATACCACAAGAAAGCGGTGTAATGATATAAAAGATTTTTGAAAAGGTCTGGGGCAATCAGAATAAAGCCATCCTTCGTGCCTGCAAGATGATCGAAAGCTGTCAGAACGGAAAAGCTACTGCACGAATGTCTGCTGCTCCGATTCGAAGCCAGATCGAAAAAATCAAAAAACGCAAGCTGAACTACGCTGCCATGCGTGCAGACGGCGAACTGCCACGAGAAGAATATCAAGCCCTCTGCAAACAGGCAGATGACGAGATTGCACACTTGGAGCAAGAGCTGAAAGCCCTCTCCCCTGCGCCCGAACCGCAGACGGTTTCTTCGGACATGAAAGCGATCTACGATTTTCTCTCTCAGAAGGTCGATGTGCACGGTGCCCGTCTTGCTCCCGAATTGATTGACCAGTTCGTTGAAGTGGTCACCCCCATTGCCGATTACTCCTACCGCTGGAAGCTGAACACCGGCTGCAAGAAGTCCAAAGAGGAGCGCACCAATCTGATGGCTGTATCGGAAAAACCCATTCTTACCTTCACCATCGACTTTGAAACCGCCAAGCGTTACCGGGAAGCCAACAAGATGCCCCACCAGTTCCGCCGTGCAGCGTGGACCGACCTGACTGTGGAGGTATATCTGTGATGCTTCTGGAAAGCGCCCCTGTGTTAAACACAATTCATCTCATACATGAGCAAACAAATAAGGCCCACCGCCAAAATTGACGGTGGGCCTTATTTTATGCCTGATTATTAACGATAATTCGCTATAAAATCCTTATGCTCTCGGGTTTTTAATAGCAGCCTGTTCTGCACTTTATAAACAGAGAGCACAAGAAAGCACACATTTACGATATTTATTTTTTCAGACATTCGATTCTTCGTCCACATTGTAATATTTTCGGGAAATAACACATTTTTGGCTTTGAAGTTTTTGGAACAAACTACAACGCATTTTTTCATCCATTTTCATATCCATTTTTTCTCAAAAATTGAACTTCAAAAAATTTCCATATCACAAAGAGGAGGTGTTTTTCCACATGAACACACCCATACAGTTGAAAATCCGAGGACACACCAAATGACGCTGGACTACTTTTATGGTCAGTCGGGCGAATTGTTCTCCTACTTCCGCATCCCGAAAGCGCTGTTCCAAGACAGCCGTTTCCGGCAGCTCTCCACCGACGCCCGGACACTGTACGGTATCCTGCTGGACCGCATGAGCCTGTCCGCAAAGAACGGCTGGCTGGACGAGCAAGGGCGGGTGTATATCATCTACACCGTCCGGGAAGTGCAGGAATCCCTCTGCTGTGCCGAACACAAGGCGGTCAAGCTGTTCCGGGAACTGGAGGACACTGACCTCATCGAGCGTAAACGCCGTGGTCTGGGCAGACCCAGCCTGATCTACGTCAAAGACTTTTCCTCCGGCTTGCCCAAAGCGCAAGTACAGAATTGCCCAAACAGCAATTCTGGTGCTGCTGAAAGCGCAATTCTGGAGCAGCTAAAGCCGCAAGCAAATAAGACTGATAAGAATAAGACAGAGTGGAACGATCCTGACCCTATCTATTCCGGGGGCATCCGGGAGCAGCTTGAGGATTATTTTTATCAGGCGTTGGAGGTAGACCTTTTGTTCCGGCTCTGCCCGGACGAGGAGGACACCATCTATCAGATCGTAGACCTGCTTGTGGACACCTGTTCCACAAAGCGCAAGATGTTGCGGATCGCCGGAGATGACAAGCCTATCGAGGTGGTACGCAGCCGACTGAAAAAGCTGAATGCTGACCACATCCGTTTCGTGCTAGGCTGTCTGGCAGAAAACACCGCTCCGGTGCGGAACATGAAGCAGTATCTGCTGGCGATGCTCTACAATGCGCCCACCACCATGAACCTCTACTATCAGAACAAGACGAACCATGACTTTGCACGTGGTTCACCGAAGGCGGGGTGATGTTATCGCAAAGAAAGCTACGATTATTGCAGTCACCAATCAAAAAGGCGGTGTGGGAAAAAGCACCACCTGTGAGAACTTAGGCATCGGGCTGGCAATGGAGGGCAAGAAAGTCCTGTTGGTGGATACCGACCCGCAAGGGTCACTTACCATTAGCACGGGCTGGCAGCAGCCCGATGAACTGCCTACCACCCTTTCCACCCTGATGCAGAAAGCCATGAACGACCAGCCCATCCAGCCCGGCGAGGGCATTCTGCACCACGCAGAGGGCGTTGACCTGATTCCAGCAAACATTGAACTGGCAGGGCTGGAAGTTGCCCTTGTGAACAGCATGAACCGGGAAAAGATGCTAAAACAGGTGCTGGACAGTGCCAAACGGGAGTACGATTTTATTCTGCTGGATTGTATGCCCTCGCTGGGGATGCTGACCATCAACGCACTGGCGGCGGCAGACGCTGCCTTAATTCCCGTGCAGGCGCAGTATCTTTCCGCAAAAGGTCTGGAACAGCTTTTACAGACGGTGCAGAAAGTCCGGCGGCAGATCAACCCGAAGCTGAAAATCGAGGGCATTCTGCTGACCATGACCGACAGCCGCACCAACTACGGAAAACAGATCAGCAATCTGATCCGGCAGGCATACGGAAGGCACCTGAAGGTGTTTGAACAGACCATCCCTCGCTCCGTTCGTGCGGCTGAAACCAGTGCGGCAGGCAAAAGCATCTTTGCCTATGACCCCAAGGGCAAGGTGGCAGAAGCCTACAAATCTCTTGCGAAGGAGGTGCTGGCGGATGCCGATCGACAGCGGAAACTTAGCGCTGAAAGGGCTAGATGACCTGTTTTCCACCGAGGAAAACCGACAGGAGGAACAGCGGGAGCAGGTACAGCAGATTCCCATTGATGCGCTGCACCCCTTCACCAACCACCCTTTCAAAGTGCTGGACGATGAAGCCATGACCCGGACGGTGGAGAGTATCGCACAGTACGGTGTGCTGGCTCCGCTGATTGCCCGCCCCCGCCCGGACGGTGACGGCTACGAGATCATCTCCGGGCATCGCCGCCAGTATGCGGCGAAACTTGCCGGGCTGGATACCCTGCCGGTCATTGTGCGACAGATGTCGGACGATGCTGCTGTGATATTGATGGTGGACAGCAATCTTCAGCGTGAACACATCCTCCCCAGTGAACGTGCCTTGGCGTACAAGATGAAACTGGATGCCATGCGAAGAACTAGCGGTAGACCGTCAAAAGAAAATCCCCGACAACTTGTCGGGAATTTTGAAACTGCCGATGTTGTCGGAAAGGAAAGCGGAGAAAGCGGCAGACAAGTCCAGCGCTTTATCCGTCTGACCAACCTCATCCCGGAACTGCTGGATATGGTAGACGAAAAGAAAATTGCCTTTAATCCCGCTGTGGAGCTGTCCTATCTGGACGAAAGCCAACAGCGGGATTTTTTAGAAGCCATGGAGGATACCCAGAATGCACCGTCGCTTTCCCAGGCGCAGCAACTGAAAAAGATGGCACAGCAGGGAGAGTTCAGCTACGAAAAAGCCTTTGATGTGATGGGACAGGAGAAAAAGAGCGAGAAAGACACCGTGACCATCAAAAACGAGACCCTGCGGAAGTATTTCCCCCGCAGCTACACGCCCAAACAGATGGAGGAGAAGATCATCCAGCTTCTGGATGCGTGGCAGAGAAAACAGCAGCGTCACAACGAACGCTGACCCGTAACGCAAGACCCGAGGGGGTCTTTTTTGTTTGCAAAAATTTGGAGACTAACTATTAAAAGTCAAGCCCCAAAATGAAAAAATCCGTCTGCCGACCGCTGCCCCTGACAAACAGCATTCAAATGCCATAATCAATGCAGCGAGGGCGACGGAGAGAATAGCAAAGCAAGCCCGGCCAACCCTCGCAGAAACAGAATAGCATTTGAATGCTTCGGTTTGTCAAGGGTTCGCTGCGCCAGCTAAGTTGTTCTTGGATTTGGCTCAGGCTCTGGAGAGAATCAGGCAGCTACAAGATATGCTTTGCCAGATTTCTGCAAGGCATAGATTAGCCGCACAAGTTTCTTCGTGGCATGGGATAAGGCAACATTGTAGTGCTTTCCTTCAGCACGTTTCTTGGCAAGATATTCAGCAAAGACGGGATTCCAGTGGCAGACGTACTTGGTTGCGTTGTAGAGGGCATATCGCAAATAACGAGAACCACGCTTCTCCATGTGAGCGTAACAGTTTGTAAGTTTTCCGGACTGGTATGTAGATGGAGAGCAGCCAGCGTAAGCAAGGATTTTGTCAGGAGATTCAAAGTTGGAAAAATCACCGATTTCAGCAAGAATCATGGCTGCTGACTGGATACCGACACCGGGAATAGAAAGAATCGGTGGATTCAGTTCATCCATGATTTTCTGAATAGAAACTTCAATTTCATCAATCTCGGAGGTGAGTTCCCGAATGAGTTTAATGGTATGCTTCAGTTCCAGAAATTTAGCAGGCATAACGGAACCAATGGAAGTTCTGGCAGCATCTCGAATCTGGATAGCCTTATCTTTGCCATAACGACCCTTGGATGCTGTCGCAAGAAGGTTTGTCAGCTTGGTGAGATGAATTTCTGAAATCTGTTTTGCACCGGGATATTCACTGAGGAGCGCATAAACCGAAGCAATATGGAGAGAGGGAACGAGCTTCTCCAGTTCTGGAAACAGAATCGTGACCAGTCTGGACACTGACTGCTTCAGCTTGGCTCTTTCACGAACCTTATCGAATCGGTATCTTGTTAGTGACTTTAACTCTTCGTTATGGTATGCTGTATCCGTGTAGGACTTGAGGTCTACATCGGACAATAGCATAGTTGCAATCGTTCTTGCATCCACACGATCGGTTTTGGTTTTGCGAAGGCTGAGACTTTTTCGGTACAGGTTGGTGTGCAAAGGATTCATGACATAGACGGCCAGGTCATTGTCAAGAAGAAATCCAAGAATGTTGTAGCTGTAATGTCCGGTAGCCTCAAGTCCTACTTTTATTTTGTCTGACTTTTTGGTACAGTCTCGAATCGTCTGAAGCAGCTGCTTGAAGCCATCCATGTTATTGGGGATGGTAATGCAGTCGGCACGAATCGTTCCGTCCGAGTCGAGAATACAGCAGTCGTGCTTATCCTTGGCAACGTCAATTCCAACACAAACCATTTTGATACCTCCGGCGTATTTATTTCGATGCTGTTCAGGACCACAGACTTCTTTGCTCTTGTAACCTCGTTCTAAATAAACCGTCTGGCGGTATCTAACTGATTAACATTTCAACAAAGAAGCTGTGGTTGGAGCCTCCCAAAAACCGTCTTTGCGGTAGTAACGCCTCACCAATCCACAGCACCCTGAAACTATTGTAGCATTCCGCTGGAGAGCGGTCTATAAATACTACTATTTTATTATACGAGGTAACGCCTATGAACAACACGATTCCTTTTCACTCCGCAGCTCACGCTCCGCAGATCACTGTGGATGTGAACATCCTGTCCATGCTGAAACAGGCGGCATCCTGCCTGACCGAAATGGCAAGCGAGAATGTCTACCTTGCCGCCATCGGCCCGGACATGGAACTGACCATTATCATGGAGGAGGATGCCCCTTCCATTCTGCCTTGTTTTGACGAGGACGATGCCCTGATTTCCGTGAAGGGTGCGCCGCTGTTTATCAGCTACAATCCGGCGCAGGTCCTCAAGCTGGCAGGCAAGCGGTACCTGACCGGCCCGGTCATCTTCTACCGCACTGATGGGCACAGTACCATCGTGTCCCTGACGGTGGAGGACATTTACCGCTTTCAGACCTATCTGGAAAGCCACAGCACCACCCTGATGGCGGATGGTCAGAAGCTGACCTGCATCTGCATCGACTGAGGTGTGCCATGCTGAACTTTTTTATCGGTTTCGCTTTTTTTGAGGCAGGTGCCATTTTCGGCTTCTTCGTGGCGGCTCTGCTGAACGCCGCCCATGTCGGGCAGGAGAGCACCATCTTTGAGGAGAATGATAATGGAACAGAATGAAAATACCCTTTCGGTGCTGAAAATTGCACCGGGACAGCATCCGCAGCAGGTCGAGATTGACAACGGCCTGAAAGCCTTGCAGGAGGCGGTGGGCGGCTCGATTGCTGCTGTTTACCCCTTTGCAGACCCGGTGGCCATCATCTGCAATGACGAGGGCAAGCTCATGGGACTGCCCCTGAACCGTGCCCTGCGGGATGAGGACGGGCAGATGTACGATGCCGTTGCCGGAGACTTTCTGGTGGTGGGTTTGGGCGAGGAGGATTTTGCATCCCTGACCCCGGAACTGGCGCAGAAGTACGAGCAGCTTTTTCATCAGCCGGAAGCCTTTCTGAAACTGGGCAACCGTCTGCTGGTGCTGCCGGTGCCTGATGAACCTCCGGCAGAAAAGCCCCGCACCAAGCCCCCGGCAGAGCATAACCGCTAAAATCACCCTGCTGCACGGGAGGTGATGGCAGTGCAGGAAGAAATCGAACAGAAATCCTTCAACTTGATGATCTCCACCACAAAGCTGTCTGCCCGGACCGTTCTCCGGGCGGTAAAAGCGGCGTTTCGGCTGTACCAGTCCAAAGCATTCCAAGGCAAGCAGAGCGTCCGCACTCTTCTGCGGCAGAACCGGGGCGTGTCCAGCGTGGAGATCAGCAAGACCGGCATCCGTGGTCTGGAACGCTATGCCAAAAAGTACGGCATCGACTACGCCATCCGCAAGGACACCTCTGAGGTGCCGCCCCGGTATCTGGTCTTTTTCAAAGCCCCGGACGCAGAAGCCTTCAACTCGGCGTTCAAAGAGTATTCGGCATCTTTGCTCAACAAGGACAAACGCCCCTCGGTGCTGGCACGATTGCATGAACTGGTGCAGGCCGCAGCGGAACTTTCCGGCAAAGTCCGGCGCAAGCAGGAGGAACGCGGCTTATGACCACGAAAAAGCTGACGAAGCTGATTGCGCTGTATCTGCCCTATATCCTGCTGGGGCTGGTGGCAACGAACCTTGGTGAAGCATGGCGGCTTGCCGAGGGCAAAGAGTTGGGCGATAAAATCATGGCGATGATGGGAACTTTCCCGGTGGCATTTGTGAACCCACTGCCCAGTCTGCATCCGCTGGATTTGCTGGTGGGCTTGTGCTGCGGCGCAGGGCTGCGGCTAGCGGTCTATCTGCGTGGCAAAAACGCAAAAAAGTACCGCCACGGCATGGAGTACGGCTCTGCCCGATGGGGGACGCCCAAGGACATTGAGCCGTTCATGGCTCCCAAATTTTCCGACAACATCATTTTAACCAAAACAGAACGGTTGATGATGAGCAATCGTCCACCCGACCCCAAGAACGCCCGAAACAAAAACGTGCTGGTGGTCGGCGGCTCCGGCTCTGGCAAAACGAGATTTTGGCTGAAGCCGAACCTCCTGCAATGCCACAGCTCCTATGTGGTCACCGATCCAAAAGGTACTATCGTGCTTGAATGTGGACAGGCCATGCTGAAGAACGGCTATAAGGTGAAAATCCTGAACACCATCAACTTCAAAAAGTCGATGCACTACAACCCCTTCGCCTATGTCCACAGCGAAAAGGACATTCTGAAACTGGTCACGACCCTGATGACCAACACCAAGGGAGAAGGCAGCGGCGGCGACCCATTCTGGGAAAAAAGCGAACGTCTTTTGCTTACTGCCCTGATCGCTTATCTGCATTATGAAGCCCCAGTAGAGGAACAAAACTTCGCTACCCTGCTGGAGATGCTGAACACCATGCAGGTGCTGGAGGACGACGAAGAATACCAGAACCCGGTGGATCTGCTGTTTGAAGAACTAGCAAAAAAGAAGCCCAACAGCTTTGCCGGGCGGCAGTACAAACTTTACAAGCTGGCCGCAGGTGTTACATAATACAGACAGAATTTTAATACAGCTTGATTCAAACCGAATCGAGCTACATTAAAAGGCTATCTGCCAAAATTTTACGAAAGGATGTGATAGTTGTGGCGAGGAAATCCGAACGCTATCCTGCGCTCTACGAACGCCTGAGCCACGATGACGAGCTTCAAGGCGAATCGAACTCTATCTCCAATCAGAAGCGAATACTGGAGGACTACGCCGAACAGCACGGTTTTACCAACTGCATCCACTTTACGGACGATGGTATCTCTGGTACGCAATTCGACCGTCCCGGCTTTCAGAAGATGATTGCTGAAGTCAAAGCTGACCGAATCTCTGTCGTTATCATAAAGGATATGAGCCGTTTTGGTCGTGACTATCTGCAAGTCGGCACCTATATGGAAGTGCTGCGGAAGCACGATACCCGGCTGATTGCTCTAAATGACAGTGTGGACACTCTCAAAGGGGATGATGAATTTACACCATTCCGAAACATTATGAACGAGTGGTACGCCCGTGACACCAGCAAGAAAATCCGTTCGGCGTTTCAGGCAAAGAACCTTGCCGGGAAGCATACCAGCAGTTCTGTGCCCTACGGATACCTGAAATCCGAGCAGGACAAGAACCAGTGGGTCATCGACCCGGTGGCGGCTCCTATCGTCCAGCGCATCTACCGCATGACGATGGAGGGCAAAGGCCCTTATCAAATCGCTGCTATCCTTTCTGCCGAACACATTGAAATCCCTGCTTACTACCACCAAAAGCTGGGTATCGGCTTATGGCAGACGCGGGAAATCAGAGACCCCTACAAATGGGGTAGTTCCACAATCGTCCACATCCTGACCAATCCCTGCTACTTGGGACACACCTGCAATTTCAAGACCCGGAAGCATTTTAAGGACAAGAAAAGTCATTATGTTGACCAAGACCAGTGGACGATTATCGAAAACACTCAAGAGCCTATTATCGATCAGGAGACTTACGACAACGTGCAGCGGATTCGCGCTGGCGTCCGCCGCTATCCTGATGGCTGGGGCGAAGCCCATCCCCTCGGCGGGCTGCTGTACTGCGCAGACTGCGGAAGCCCGATGTATGTCAATCGTACTGGAAATGGAAAACGTGTCGCAAACTTTTCCTGCTCTGGCTATGGAAAAATCCCTGTTGGCAGCAAATGCTCCAGCGGACACCGGGTAAACGCTGATTCTGTGATGGCACTGATTCAGGAAACGCTGCGGGAAATCGTTCGATTTTCTAAAGAAGACGAAGAAGAATTCGTCCGTGTCGTAAAGGCCGAAGCGGAAAACCAGCAGTCCAGCGAGATCAAAGGTCAAAAGACACGCCTTGCAGCTTGTAAAAAGCGACTGGATGAGTTGGAAACGCTAATCTGCAAAATCTATGAGGACAACGCCCTCGGAAAACTCCCTGACAAGCGGTATCAAATTCTGGATGCCCAGTACGCCAAGGAGCAGGAAAGCCTTGAAGCGGAAGCTGCTTCCCTGCAAAAAACAGTAGACGAATACGAAAGCGGCCAGAAATCCGCCGATAAATTCATCGCACTGGTCAAGAAATATCAGAATTTTGAAAAACTGGACACCGTGATGTTGAACGAATTTATCTACAAGATTTTTGTGCATGAGCGAGATTACAAAGGAGTTGCAAATTCTCCGCAGACCATTGAAATCTACTTCAATTTCACCGGAAAGTTTGGTACACAAGAAGTCAATCAGCCGACCGAAGAAGAACGTACTGAAATTGCCGAAAAAGAGCGTCTGCGTAAAAAGCGGCATGAAGCCTACCTTCGCCGTAAGGCCAATGGATGGCAGAATGCCTACTACCAGAAGCATAAAGCAGCGAAGAAAGCGGCTATAGATGCCAAGAAAGAAGCAATCCGCGCCGAAGATCAGGCAAATGGTGTCTACTATCTGCCCAATCAGAAAGGAGAATCCGCATGAACGAACTGAAGAAATCTATCCATGACAATGCCAACGGTCTGGACTACACCCTTGTCAACGACCACTATCTGCCGAACCTGACCG